>Ga0315284_10003638_pt1 | contig 21922 bp, 18 predicted proteins | sample YL17G09_16_MG_FD_203696 | JGI IMG/M metagenome (GOLD analysis project Ga0315284, IMG submission 203696) | Sediment microbial communities from Yellowstone Lake, YNP, Wyoming, USA - YL17G09_16 | ecosystem: Environmental > Aquatic > Freshwater > Lake > Sediment | place: USA: Wyoming | collected... | reverse complement strand
CGGCCACCGTCTCACGGCCCTCCGCATCCCAGGCCCGGTAGTGCACCTCGGCCGGCTCCCGGGTGTCGTTACTCACGACCAGCGGCAGGTACTTGCCCGGCCCCGACTCGCCGACGATCAGGCACACCGGCCGCTGGACGCGCCAGAGGTAGTGGTAGGCCAGTTTCTTGCCAAGGTAATAGTCCACCACGGCGTCGGAGAACTGGGGCCAGCCATCCAGCACGTTCCACCACAGGATGCCGCTGGTGCGCCACTTGCGCAAGCGTGTGGATTCGACGAAGAATTTCTTGGCCTCCGCCTGGGTAATCTGGCTGGCCAGCGCAAACTCCTCCAGGTCGTCGGGAATCGTCCCGAACAACTCCCGCACCTGGTTGGCCATCAACTGGATGCGGTCCCGCTCGATGGCGTGGTGCTGCCAGTGGTAGACCGCATGGACCTGCCATTCGTCGTTCCGGCGCCCGGCGGCATCCTGCCACGGCCACAACTTTTTGGGCGAGATGAAGCGCTGAATCGAAGAGACGTTGGGGCAGCCGTGGTAGCCGATCTCGCCGATAAAGTGGGCGCTGTGCTGCGTATAGAACGGGCTCTTAAAGTACCCACGCGGCCCCCACAGGTGTTGCTCCGGCGCGCGCCCGAGCGGGTCCGCCTCGCCCGCCGCCGCTGGCGAGACGTAGGGGGAACTGGGCACGTAGGCCCGCTGCGGATCGCAGCGGTGTAAGACCAGCGGGACCACCTGGCGGGTCAGGCGGTTGTGTTCCGGCGAGAGGCCATCCGCCACGTAGATCATGTCCACCTCGTTGTCCCCACACCACAGGGCCAGGGAGGGATGGTTGCGCAGCCTCTCGGCCACCGCCTGCACTTCGGCCCGCACCTGGGCCAGGAACTCTTCTGTCTGCGGATACCGGCAACAGGCGAAGGCCAGGTCCTGCCACACCAGGATGCCCTGCTCATCACACAGGTCGAAGAAGCGGTCGCCCTCGTAGACGTTGCCCCCCCAGCAGCGGAGCATATTGCAGCCCAGGTCATCGAACAAGGCGACCGCCTGCTCCACCCGTTCGGCGTCCCGGCTGTGGAAGCCGTCCAGCGGCACCCAGTTGGCCCCCTTGACCATGATCGGCTCGCCGTTGACGACGAAGAGAAAACGGCCGTCCGCGTCCGGGGGCACGTCCACCCGGGCCGCGCTGGCCACCGCCGGTGGCGGCGACCAAGGTGCACCGGCCATCTCGGTACGTTCGACGGCCAGGCTGCGAATGCCGATGCGCTCCACCCGTTCGGCCAGCACGCGCTCCCCCTTGCAGAGTTGCGCGGTGACCGTGTACAGGTTCGGCTTACCGTACCCCTTGGGCCACCACAAGCGGGCCCCCGGCACCGGGATGCGGCAGCCCCCGGCCACAAACTCGACCGGCCACTCGAACTCGAAGGCGTGGTCGCCACAGACACCGTGGAAGCGCACCTTGAACCCGTCCAGCGTCGGCGCCGGGGTGCGGAACTGAAAGCGCACCCCCAACGTGGCGCCCTCGGCCCCCACCTCGGCGGTCCAATAGTAGACCTGCTCGAAGGCGGTGGGGGGACGCACCTCCAGCCAGACCGGGCGCCACAAGCCGGCCGAGATGGCGCGGGGCATGATGTCCCAGCCCCACACGTGGGGCGCTTTGCGGATGAATAGCCCCTCCTCCCGGTGTTCCCAACTCACGCTGTGGGCGTCGTAATGGAATTGGCGTGCGTGCCGGAGCGCCGAGCCCAGCCGCACGGCGATGCGGTTGGCCGCTCCCGGTTTCAGGGCGTGGGTGACGTCGAAGCGATGCTCGATCAGCATGTTGGCCGCCCGCCCCACCTCGACGCCGTTCACCCACACCGTGGCGAGCGTGTCCAGGCCGGCAAAGACCAGCTCCCAGCGCTGGCCGGCCGCCTCCTGGGGCAGGGCAAACTCGCGTGTGTACCACCATTCGTAGGACTCGAAGGAGAGCAGGTGACGGACGTTGGCCGCATAGAAGGGATCGGGGATGACGCCAGCGCGCATCAGGTCGAGTTCGACGTTGCCCGGCACGCGCGCCGGGACCGTGCGAACGGCGGTGAGGTTGTCAGGGTGAGTAACCTGCCCTTCTCCTTCGGGCAAGTACGCCAGTTGCCAGTCGCCGTCCAAGGGAATGCGTGTCACAGTACAGTATCCTCCTGCCACGTTTTTAAGACCGCCTCGACGTTTGCCCTGGGCACGTCGTTGCCCCACTCGCATTCGGCGATCACCCCGCCCTGACCATTGTCCAACGCCGCGCGCACGCGCTGCACGGCCGCCCGCACGTCGTCCGGCGTGCCGAACGGCAGCACCCACTGCCGGTCAATCTCCCCCCAGAAGGTGATTTGGCCCCTGAAGCGCCGCCCGATCTCCTCAATATCCATGCAGAAGAGTTGGGCGTTCAGCGCATCCACGCCGATCTCGATCAGGTCGGGGATGATGCTCACGATGTGGCCGTCGGAATGGAAAAAGGCGAACTTGCCTGCGCCGTGGATCAATGTACAGTAGTCCACGTACAGCGGCTTGAAGTACTCGCGCCACATTTGAGGCGAGATCAACAGGTTGGTCTGCGTCCCCCAGTCGTCCATGAAGGATATCCCGTCCACGCCCGTCTTCGTCCACAGCGCGATCTCGCGCATGAAGAACTCGTGCACCAGGTCGCGCAGCCGGTACACCTGGCTCACCCCCCAGGCCAGGTCCATCATCAGGTTCTCGGTGCCACGCAAGAACTGCATGCGCTCGAAGGGCCGCACCGTGGTGCCGGCCTTGACGAACCTGTCCGCAGTTGCGCAGCCAGCGTCCACGCGGCTCAAATCGGCCTCGTCCAGTACCTCATCAGGGGGACGCAGATGGTCAAGTGCGGCCCAGTCGGCCAGCGGCGGTCGTTTCACCTCGCCAATCACGCCGGGTTCGGCGACGGTGAACGGGCATCCCCACTCGTCGGTGTACGTGCCGGCCACCCCCGGTGTGCCGCTCGCCTTTCGCCCGACGCCAACCGTGGCATCCGGGGCCACAAAATCGGGAGGGAAACGCGCCAGCACGCCCTCCATTTCGGCCTGGCGGAACATCTGGACGCCCGGCAGCACCCACAGTTCACGCGGGACGTGATCTGGGAATTGGAAGGTCAGTGCACGACGCACACGCTCACGACCGGTCACCAGATTCTCCTCCTGGAGCACAACGTAAAGTGAAAGAAAAAGGGTATGTTTCAGGATATCCATGCTCTGCAATTGTAACCTCTTCTGGACAGTTTGTCCAGGCTGGTCATTAGCGTACCTCGCCGAATACTATCGCCGTGAAGGCATACAGCGCCGGTTGGCGGGCCTGGCAATCGGGGGCCAGCCCCGCCTTGAGACACAGGTTCTCCAGGAACTCCTCCCGGCCCCACCCCTGCTCGACCGGCACCTGCGGCAACAAGAGCCCCTGGTGGCCGTCGGCAAAGATCATCAGCCCGTGCGTGCCTACCTGGATCTGCCCGGTGTCCGTCACCCGGCGGAAGGGGGAGAGAACGGAGATCTCGAGCGTGACCTGGTCCAGTTCCTCCGGCTCGAGCGGTGGGAAGCGGGGGTCCTCCGTGGCTGCCGCCACCGCCATCTGCTGCACCACCTGGTAGAGCGGCTGGTCGCCCCGGGTGTGGCCGATGCAGCCGCGCAGGCTTGCCCCGAGCCCCGTCGAGGGGTCGCCATTCTCCTTCAGCGTGACAAAAACCCCCGAACGACGGGACAGCACCACGTCATCTGTCTCATGGCCGGGGATTTGATCTGTCTCCAGGTATTCCGCGATGGCGGTGCGGGCCAGCGTCAACAGTTCTTCCCGCCGTGATTCTGTCAGGTCGGGCGGTTCGTAGCGCCAGAACATCACCGCCCCGTAGCCCACCACCTGGCTCTGGTCGCCCTGCGGGGAGTCGCCGGAGTTGGCATAGTACAGGACGCTCACGGTATCGGCGCCCAGCCCTTGTGCCACGCGCATGGCCACCAGGATCGGCCCTTCGCCGCAGGCACAGGTGGCCAGGTTGGGCACGCCCGCCCCCATCAACGCTGCGATCGTCTCCCGCACACGCGCGGGGACGCCAGTCTCGACCGCGGCGAGCGTCGCCCCGTCCACGGCGCAGGCGTTGTCGTAGGAAGGATAGTGAGAGAGGTCGGAACTGGCGATGACGGCCGCGCGGTGGCCGGGGAGTACCTTGAGCAGCGCATCGGCCAGCATCTGCACGGTCTCCTCGTCGTCGTTGCCCATCAGCACAGGCACGACGCGGCAGGTGGGACAGGCGCGTTGAAGGAAGGGGAGTTCAATCTCGATAGCGTGCTCCCCTGCGTGGGCAGCGGGGTCGAAGGTGATGCGAGGGTCCGCCTCGATCAATGCCTGTGCCAGTTCCACGTCCACCGGCACGACCCCCAGCGGCGTCTCGAAGCCCCCCTCGGCCCACACCGAGACAGGATCGGAGAGTGGGGGCTGGTGGTCGGGGGCAACGACGATGGCCACGTCCAGCGGTGCGCCTTGCAGTTGCCGGAACCCCACCGCCGCCACCGGCCCGGAGTAGGCGTAACCCGCGTGGGGGACGATGAGGCCAAGGGGCACCCCATCCACCGGCTCGACCGCCGCCAGCAGACTGTCTATCGTCGCCGCGAGTTCCTGGGGGTCGTCCGGGTACCAGGACCCGGCGACCGTGGCAGGGCGGACGCGGCCAGGGGGGACAACGGGGGCCGGCAACACGGTGGAGGGAGGCGAGGCAGCAGGAGAGGGGAGCACCACCCCGGTGGCCTCCGCCGCCGGTGTAGTCGCCGGCGCTGCGCAGCCGGAGACGAGAACAGCAACCAAGGGTATAGCCATCCAGCACCTCACGACATGAATCTCACGCCCCATATTCTACCCCCTATCCAGCATCAAGGGATCAGGGATCAGGGACTTGAGATTCCTCGCTACGCTCGGAATGACAAACAATCTCCAATCTCCAATTCACTGATCCGGCTGCCCCGGCGGCACCACCACCGGCCGTCCTGCTGGCTCGCCCGACCACCAGACGCCGGGGATCGGCTCGCCGCAGTAGGAGCACGCCCCGGCATTGAGGCGAACCTCCGTCACGGCGAACCCTTCCCGCGCGATGATGGTCTTGCCGCAGGCCGGGCAGATGGTGTTGTTGCCCGGATGGCCGGGGACGTTGCCCACGTAGGCAAAGCGCAGCCCCTCCTCCCGCGCCACTTCCCAGGCTCGCTCGAGCGTCTCGACCGGCGTCGGCGGCAGGTTGGTCAGTTTATACTGGGGCTGGAAGCGGGTAAAGTGGAGGGGAACGTCGGGGCTCACTTCCTGCGCCACCCAGCGGGCGAGGTCCCGCAGTTGATCCAGGCTGTCGTTCAGCGTCGGCACGACCAGGTTGACGATCTCCAGGTGGACACCGCTCTCGTAGATGGTGCGGATGGCCTCCAGCACCGGCTGCAACTCTCCTCCGCACACCTCCCGGTAAAAGCCCTCGTCGTACCCCTTCAGGTCCACCTTGATCGCGTCTACCGTCGCACACAGTTCGCGCAGGGGGTCGGGGTTGATGAACCCGCTGGAGACGACGGCGTTGTACAGCCCCGCCTTCCGTGCCAGGCAGGCCGTGGCCAGCATGTACTCGTAGAAGGCGGTCGGCTCGGAGTAGGTGTAGGCAATCACGGGAGACTGGGACTGCTGCGCGTAGCGGACCACCGCTTCCGGCGGCAGGTCGGCGTTGTCGGTCTCCTCCGGCGGGACCTGGGAAATGGACCAGTTCTGACAATACAGGCAGCGCAGGTTACATCCGGCAGTGGCCAGCGAGAAGGCGGCGGCGGTGGGGAGAAAGTGGTAGAAGGGCTTTTTCTCAATGGGGTCCACGTGCACCGCGCAGGGGTTGCCGTAGACCAGCGAGTAGAGCCGGCCCTGGCGGTTCTCGCGCACCCGGCAGTGGCCGCGCTCGCCGTCGGCAACGATGCAGCGATGAGGGCAGAGGGTACACTGGACGTAGGTGCCGGCGTGAGGGACGTGGCAGTAGGAGACGGGCAGCGGCTCCTCGGTCGTGCCGTGGCAGGCGGCGCAGTTGAGCGCCCCTTCATTGGCAAAGGAGGCATAGTAGCGCGCCTCGACCGACCACCGTCCCGGTGGCTCGACCGGCGCAGCCTCGCCCAGGCCTGCCGGGGGCCGTTCCCACCAGCGGCGGCCGGAGAGGCCCGCGGCGACCCCCACCCCGCAGGCAGCCAAGGCCCCGGCGCTGAGCAGAAACTGACGCCGTGTGATCCTACCCATCGCATACCTCAAACGTGAAGCGTGAAACGTGAAACGTGAAACGTGAAACGTGGCGCATGGACTGTTCAGAACCCATGCAGGGTCTCCAGGCGCACGGTGCGCACCAGCCAGGGCAGGCCGGCGAAGGTGAAGAGCACCAGTCCGAAGCCGACGACGACCAGCGCAGCCCACCGCCGCCCGCGCCAGCGGGGCAGCGGGCGCACGTGCAGGATCAGGAGCATCCACAGCCAGGTGACCAACGCCCAGGTCTCCTTGGGGTCCCAGCCCCAGTAGCGGCCCCAGGCGTTCTGTGCCCAAATCGCGCCGGTGAGGATGCCCAGGGTGAGCCAGGGGAAACCCAGCGCGATGGCCCGTTCCATCGTGCGTTCGACCTCCTCCGCGGCAGGCCAGCGTGGCCGGCCCTGTCCGTAACCCAACCGCATGAGGCCCAGCCCGGCGGCCACCCCACAGGCCGCATACCCGGCCAGCGCAGTCAGGACGTGGATCTGCAGCCAGACCGAGCGCAGCGCCGGGAGGAGCGGCCCCATTGCCCGGTCGCCGGCAGGGCGGGTGACGGCATAGGTAGCGACCAGCAGGGCCACCGCCAGGACGAAGGCACCGGCCTGGCGCTTCCGCCAACTGGCCTCCAGGAGCAGGTAGATGGTCACAATGGCCCAGGTGAAGCAGAGGGCGAACTCGTAGCGGTTGGTCAGCGGCCAGTGGCCGGCCGCCAGGCCGCGCTGGACGAGGCCCGCCGTCAGCACCCCCCAGGCGACAATTGCCAGCCCTGTGGCTACCAGGCCAACCCAGCGCCCCCCACGGACCAGATGGACCACGTAAGCGGCGGTTACCAGCCAGAGCAAGGCATAGCAGGTGAGTAAACCCGTTAGCGTAAACATCCTACTGAACCAAAAACCTATGACAAGCCAAGGTAGTGAGCGCTTTCCACTCGCCCTTTCACCCGTTCCAATAACTCCCGCTCCGTCCGGTGGCTGGCCCGGCCGGATTGCGGCGGCACACCACCCCACCGGCAGAGCGCTGAAAGCGCGTCGTCAATCCATGCCCTCCTGCGCGCTTTGTGCTGCGCGCCTGATTTCCTCCACCAGCCCCGCGAACTCGCGCTCAAAGTCATGTGCACGCCGGTCAGCCTGCCCGGCCAGGCACAGCGCCCCCTGCGGGCCGACGCGCGCCCGCACACAGGCGTGGGGGAAGTTGAAACTCACCGTCATCCCTGAGAGCAGCAGGAACCCCGCCGCGATCACCAGGCCGTAGCCTGGATCGCGCACGGCCAGCAGCGTCACGCTGTAACGGCCCTCGGTTCCTCCGTAGCCATGCAGGTGAAACCCGACAGAGCCGTAGGTCAACGGCACGCCCACCCAGATGGTGCCGTGCGCCACCTGCTGGTCACCGGCAAAGACGGTCACCAGGGCCTCGTAATCCGCCACGCTCCCATCGGGGTAGCGTGCGACGGTGAAGCCGGCGTTGCGCAAGGCCAGCCCGCTCCCATGCCCCACACCAACCGTTTTATCCGGCCCGACGGTGACCTCCTCGCGCCAGCCAACCAGGCCGCTGAGCGCCACCCCCGCCAGCAGCAGCCACACCGCCAGGTGGGTGACCAACGTGGCCAGCACCGCCAGCCGGTGGCGGTCGCCGCGCAGATAGACGAATCCCCCTTCGGCTTCGCTCAGGGTAACGACTTCAGTCGTTCGCACCCGAAAGCCCCGCTCCTCCAGTCGTTCACGCACGACCCCGACCAGGTCTACCGCCAGGAGTGCGCTCAACCGGGCAGTGTAGGGAGCATCGTCGAACACGGCCTGCGAACAGCGCACCGGCTGGCGGAAGGCACGCCGCCACAGCCCCCGCCAGCGGTCGAGCGTACACACCAGCGTCGCCACAACCAGCAGTGCCAGCGGTACCAGGAACACAGGCGAGCGAAAACAGCGGAAAGCCCCCACAGCAACCAGCGCATCCGCCAGGCTACCATACCGGCCGCGCACCGCCTCCTCCCACCGCGCCGACCGCTCCGGATCCGCCGCCACCAACGGCGACAGTTGCGAAAAACAAGAACCCAACACGGCCAGGAGCAACACGACAAAGATCAGCGCTGCCGCCAGGTCCATCCGACTGAGGAAGCGAACCACGCGCCTCAGGATTGCGGATTGTGGATTGTGGATTGCGGATTCGTCATTCACCATTCATCAATCGCTTATCGCTATTCGCCATTCGCTATTCGCCATTTGCCATTCGTCTCGCCGCCGCCACCAGGCCAAAGCAGCCGGTGAGCATCATGTCGCCGTGGGGGGCAGCAAAGTGGTAGCCCAGGTTGGCGGCCAGGTGGCGCTGCGGGCCGGTCACGGCCACAAAGCCGAACCTTGCGCCCGGAACTCCCGTGCCAAGGCCCTCCGACACGAGGGCATAGTCAGGGCTGATGAACGCGCCGTGGCCGTTGTCGTCGTAGACCTCCGCGTCGGTCAACGTGCCGGCACGCAGCCGGTCCACCAGGTGCACCAACTTCTCGGGTGTGATCAGCGCCGTATGGTGTTCAAACAGGCCCAGGATGCGCCCGCCTCGCAGGAGCACCCCCAGCGTGTGCTGGTTACCGAGGTTGACGGCGATGAAGCCCTCGTCCTGGTGGGCTGCGGCGCGCTCGTCCTCCAGGATGCCCCCCAGCGCGGCCGGTCCAGTGTCCATGAGAATTGCGCCAGGCGCATCCTGCTGCACCGCCCGCATGCGGGTGTAGCAGGCGGGTGGCTCGCGGTAGGCCAGGCCGAGCATCTCGCCGCCCTGCTCGACGAACTCCCGCCACAGTTGGAAGCGGAACTTGCGGTTGGAACCGACCAGGCACTCGCCGTGGTCCTGCACGGCCACGGCCACCGCCTGGGGGACGGTGACGCCGAAGGAGGCCAATGCCACGGTGAGCGCCTCCAGGTCCACGTCGCGGGTGCGCAGTGTGAGTAGGTGCGGCACGTCCGGTGGTTCCTCGACGAGGGTGTATCCCAGCGCGCGCACCTGGTCCAGGTTGTCGCGGATGGTGAGCGCAGCGCGCGGCGTGGCGTAGACGGGGTAGCCGGCCTGCAGGTGGCGCTTCATGGCGCTGACCAGGGGGCCCCCACCCATCAGGTTACCGGTCAGGAACACCGGCCGCCCTTCCTGCGTGGCCCGTTTGACATGGCGGGCCAGGATGGTGGTCCAGGAAGGCAGGACGAGTTTGACGTTATTTTCCACCGGCTGGCCGGCCTCCCACAGCAGGATGTCCTGCGTGCCGGCGCCGACGTCTATGGCAAGAATACGATCGGGGTTCAGCATCATAAAGATCACCAACCAGAGTACGTGTTGTCCGCTAACTGGAACCGTCAGTCATCGTCGCCGCCGTTTTCGTCGTCATGGCACCGGCTACAGTCGTAGCGAGTATAGTCGTTGCCCGGATGGCAGACGACGCAATTGCCATTTACCCCACCATGGTCAAATAGATGCTCTTATTCTAGCACAGATTTCGCCTCGAATCAAGGCCTTAGTTGATCGCATCAAACGTCATCAATCGCCTGGCGTCATTTCGCGCTGTCACCTGTCTCCGGGCGGGCTTGCAGCGCGGCGATTTCCCGCCTCAACTCCTCCGCGTTCAGCGGGCCGATGTGCAAGTAGGCCACCCGACCTTCAGCGTCCACGATGAAGGTCTCGGGGACGGCAGTGATGCCATAGGCGGTGGAGATACGCCCATCCAGGTCTAGCCCCAGCGGGTAGGTGACGCCGAAGCGCGAGGCCATCTCCCGCACCTCGGCTTCCTCCTCCTGGCAGGCAATGCCGACGAAGATGACGCCTTGCGCCGGGTGGTACTCCTCCCACAATGCCTGCAGGTCCGGCAGTTCCTCCTGGCAAGGCGGGCACCAGGTGGCCCAGAAGTTGACCACTGTCACCATCCCGCGCAGGTCAGAAAGCGCCAGCAGGGAGCCGTCCAGCAACCTGAGCGTCAAGTCCGGCGCCATCTGGCCCGGCAGAGGCCGTCCTGCCGGGCGGGTCACCGCGCCGCGGCCCGGCCCCCACAACGCCACGCCGGCGGCGAGTGCCAACAGCCCCACCGCCAGTCCAATGGCAGCAGCAGGTGTTCGCCGCCGGGTTTCGGGTGCAGGTAGGGGCACAAGGCCGGCCAGCGGCCAGAAAGCCACTACCCCACCGGCCAGGAAGACCAACCCGCCCAGCCAGAGGAAGTTGATCAGCGGGTTGACGATGACCTTGACGCTGGCAAACCCATCCTCCGACCACCAGAACAGCACCAGGTAGAGGTCCTCCCGCGGCCCCGTCCGCAGCGCGGGCACTGCCACTGTCTGATCGGAATCCGGATATTGGTTCAGCCGGGGCTGCAGCGTGGTCAGGTAGGCCCCATCCCGGTAGACCGCGATAGAAGCCCACGTGCTGAAGTGGTCGCTGGCCGGCTCCTGCCGCAGGTCTTCGTAGACCAGCGTATAGCCCCCCACGTCCACCGGCTCGCCGGGGGAGAGCGTCACTTCCGTCTCGAAGTGATCGAGGCGGGTGCCGATGATGCCGGCGGCCATCAGGAGCACGCCAACGTGAACCAGTGTGCCCCCGTACCGGCGCGGGTTGCGCCCTGCCAGCTCCCACAGGGTGCGCAGCACAGACTGAGACCCTTCGACTTCGCTCAGGGTGACGCGCCGACCGCGGACGCTGCGCGCGATTGACTCCCGCCCTAGCTCTGCCAGCGCTGTCCCTCCGGCCAGGCCGGCGACGGCAAACCCGCCCAGCGACAACGGGTGGGTGAAGCCCGCCAGCACGGCGGCCACCGTCGCCAGCACGGCACCCAGGAGGGCAGGCCAACCGCGTCCCCGCAGCCTGCGCAGCGCATCGGCGGCGCGGCCCAAGAGGGGGCACAGCCCCAACAACAACACCAGCGCGGCAAACTGTGGCCCCGTCACCCGGTCGAACCAATCTGGACCGGCCTCGAAACGTTGCCCGGCCAGCGCCTCTGTGAGGGTGGGGAGCACGCTGCCCACCAGCACCGAAGCAGTGAGCGTGAGGAAAAGGGTCAGTGTCAGGAGGAACATCCCCTGGCGCGAGAGCAACCCGTCCGGCGGGTGAGGGTCGGCCAGGATGAAGCGGCGGCTGTACAGAAGCGCCAGCGGCCCGGCCAGCACCACACCGATGAAAGCCAGGAAATATGGTCCCAGGTTGGAGCGGGCAAAGGCGTGCACCGACTGGATCAGCCCGCTGCGAGTGGTGAAGGTGCCAAAGAGAACCAGCGCGAAAGAGAACACAGCCAGTAGCAGGTTCCACACCCGAAAGCCCCCCCGCTGCTCCTGCATCGCCGTGCCGTGGAGGAGAGCGGTGGCAGTGAGCCAGGGCATCAGCCCGGCGTTCTCGACCGGGTCCCAGCCCCAATACCCTCCCCACCCCAGTACGTCGTAGGCCCACCGCGCTCCCAGCAGCAGCCCCAACCCCAGGAACAGCCACGCCGCCAGGGTCCAACGGCGGGCCACAGCGGGCCAAATGTCCACCTGGCGGGTGGCCAGCGCGGCCACGGCAAAGGCGAAAGGTACCGCCAGCCCCACGTACCCCAGGTACAGCATTGGCGGGTGGAGGATCATACCAGGATGGCGCAGCAGCGGATTCAGCCCCTGCCCATCGGCGCGGGTGAGTACACCCGTAGGTGCAATGGCCGACTGGATGAATGGGTTGGACAGGAGCAGCGTCACCGCGCTGAAGAAAGTGGTGACGAGGCTGAGGACGACTGTCGCCCAGGGAATCAACGGCCGTGACTGCTCGGAGGGGCGACCCACGGCCAGGGCCGCAAAGAGAGCCTGCAGGAAAGCCCACAAGAGCAGCGAGCCCTCCTGCCCCGCCCACACCGCCGAAGCCTTTAAGACCACAGGCAGCGCGCGGCTGGAGTGCTGGGCCACGTAGCGGATCTGGAACTGATCGCCCAGGAAAGCGACCAGCAAGGTCCACAGCGCCAGCGCCAGGAATGCCGTGGCGGCGTAAACTCCGTTGCGGCTGTTCCTGGCCCAACGGGGGTCTGACTGGCGGATGGCCCACAGTGCAGCGAAAGTCGCGTACACCGCCGCGGCCAGCGCCAGCCCAACGAAGATGGTACCAAACTGAGTTGGCTGGGCCATCTTGTGCTCCTCGTCTGACTCTGAACGCACGATGCCCCAACGAGTTGGGGACTCCGGCTGCGACTATCTACTGTGGGAAAGCAACAGGACTTGCACTTCTGCTCCTGCCGGCAGGCTGTCCGCTGCCTCCGGGATGACGGCCAGCCCATCGGCCTGCACCAGCGAGTAAAGAATGCCGGACCCCTGGTCGCCGGTCAGGGTCGCCTGGTAGCCTGCCTCCGTCTCCTGCAGGCGCACCCGCAGGTAGTGGCGGCGGCCGTCCTTGCGCGCGATCGGTTCCGCCAGGCGCGCGCGCACCGCCGGGCGCGACCAATCGGTAAAGCCCTGCATTTTCAGGAGCGCCGGGCGGGCGAAGAGTTCGGTGCTGACCATGGCGGCCACCGGGTTGCCGGGCAGCCCGAGCAAGGGCACACCCTCCCCCTGCCCCTCCCTAAGAGGGAGGGGAGAAAGGCGGTCCTGCCCCTCCCTGAGAGGGAAGGGAGAGAGATGCTCCTGCCCCTCCCTGAGAGAGATGGGGGAAAGGAGACCGAAGGCCAGCGGACGCCCGGGTTTCACGTTGAGCGACCAAAAGTGCATCTCACCCTCGGCCGCCAGCACCTGCTTGACCAGGTCGAAATCGCCCACCGAGACCCCGCCGGAGGTGATGATCAAGTCCGCGCCCTGGGCCAGCGCCTCGCGCACCCCTCGCCGCACCCACTCCACCTGGTCGCGGGCTACCCCCATGAGGAGCGGTACTCCGCCATAGGCCTGCACCTGCGCGGCGACGGTGTAGGAATTGGCGTCGTGGATCTGGCCAGGGCCAGGGGGCTGATCGGGCGGCACGACCTCGTCGCCGGTGGCCAGGATCGCTACCCTGGGCCGCCGCACGACCGCCACCTCCACGCGCCCAACCGCCGCCAGCATGCCAATCTCCTGGGGACGCAGGACCTTGCCCGGCTCCAGCACGACCTGGCCGGCGCGCACGTCCTCGCCCGCCGGCCGCACGTTCGCGCCAGGCAGGGGAGCCTTCACAATCTCGACCTCATCGCCGCCCCGGCGGGTGTCTTCGAAGCGCACGACGGTGTCGGCCCCAGCGGGGAGCGGGGCACCAGTCATGATGCGCACTGCCGTTCCGGGTTCGACCTGCACCCTGCTCACGTACCCGGCAGCGACCTCCCCGACCACCCGCAGCCGGACCGGAGGTTGCACCAGGTCCGCTGCCTGCACGGCGTAGCCATCCATGGCAGAGTTGGCCAGCGGCGGAATGTCCCGGCCGGCGGAGACCGTCTCGGCCAGCACACGGCCGGCGGCCTCGAGCAGGCCCACGCGCTCCGGTTCCAGGACGTGGACGGTGGCCAGGATGCGCTCGAGCGCCTGCTCGACGCTCAAGGTCGGGCGACGCTCGTCAGGCATGGCCTATCCGTTCCTCCTTGTGCTCCGTATCTACACCCCGTAGCATTTTGATGGCGTGGGGGAGGATCGGGCTGAGCGTCTCCATGCCCTCGCGCACCGCGCGGGGACTGCCGGGCAGGTTGACGATGAGCGTCCCGCCGCGAATGCCCGCCACGCCGCGCGAGATGACCGCCAGCGGCGTCCTGGCATACCCGGCGAAGCGCAGCACTTCGGCCAGGCCGGGCATCTCCCGCTCGATGACGGCCCGCGTCGCCTCGGGGGTCACGTCGCGGGGAGCCGGCCCGGTGCCACCGGTGGTCAGGACCAGGTCCAGGTGTGCCGCGTCGGCCAGTTCTACCAGCACGCGCTCGATCTGCTCCCGCTCGTCGGGCACGATCGCCTGCCGCACGACCTCGGCGCCCATCTGGCGCACGAGGTCGGCCAGCAACGGCCCGCTGGCGTCCTCCCGTTCCCCCGCATATCCCTTGTCGCTCACAGTCACCACGCCCGCCTGAATCGGCTCCATGCTCTCGTCCTTGCCCCTTTCATATTTCTCTTACCACTGTGCGCCATTATACCTACTCTCCCACCAATCCGCAATACGTTCGGGTGTACTCACCCGCCCCCACTTGCCCCCATGCCAACCTGTGGTACACTGCGGGCGAGTACACCCGTAACCACGCCGGTGAGTACACCGGAGCACCGATTTCCTCATTTACCCATTTACTCACGCAGGAGACAAGACCGATGGCACAGATTTTCCTGGACACGGCGAAGCTGGACGAGATCCGCGAGGCCGCCAGTTGGGGTATCCTGGACGGCGTGACGACCAACCCCACGCTGATGATGCGGGCCGGCACAGCCGATCTAAAGGCCAACACGCTCAAGATCGTGGAGATGGTGCAGGGGCCGGTGAGCGCCGAGGTGGTCCGCACCGACGCAGCGGGGATGATCGAGGAGGCACGGGAGATCCTGTCCTGGTCGGAGCACGTCTACGCCAAGATTCCGACGACGGTCGAGGGGCTGAAGGCGATGCGAGAGATCTCTGCGTGGCCTAACGGGCGCATCAACGCCACGTTGATCTTTTCTCCAGTCCAGGCCTACCTGGTGGCGAGGGCGGGGGCCAGTTTTGCCTCCATCTTCGTCGGCCGGATAGACGACGCCGGGCTGGACGGGATGGAGGTGGTGCGGCAGACGCGGGAGATCTTTGACAATTATGGCTTCGACTGCCAGGTGCTGGCGGCCAGCATCCGCACCACGACGCACGTCGTGGAGGCGCTGCTGGCGGGGGCCGACATCATCACCCTGCCCTTCGACGTACTGCAGAGAATGGTCCGCAGCCCGTTCACCGATGCGGGGTTGGCGAGTTTCCTGGCGGATTGGGCCAAAGTAGCGAAGTGAGCAACGGATTGCGTCTCACTCACGCGCCTGGGTCAGACTATCAGATGGGGCGAGGTGGTCGAAGGGATTGTCTGTAATCAGCCCTTCAGCCTCGGCGGCTGCCAGTTGCTCACGGTCGCCACTCACAAAGATTAGGCGAAGTTCGTGCTGAGCCAGGAGGTGTAGGAGCCCATTGGCTAGCTTCTGCTCTCAATGACAATGTCGCTAAGCATAGGGCCCGGCTTCAGGTTGTGTAATTCTCGGATGATGGCCTGCTTCTCATCTCCTGGCAAAGCGTTCCACTCTGCGGCCAGGACCTGCTCATTAGGCGTCAGATCGCGGATCAGTCCACCGGCCTTGAGCTCGGCTAGCAGACACGTTCGCTCCGATAGGCCCTTCCCCATGTTCTCACCAGCCAGACTAGGCCGCCCAGAGTCACACAACTCCTGCACAGCCTGCTCCAGCCACATCACGCGAGTCTCCAATTCCCTTAGTTTGACCTCGACTGTTGTCATTTTCAGCTCTCGTTTCTTCAAGCTGTCATATTGTAGCACCCATAGGCTGTCTTGACAACTGCGTCCCCCCTGCTGCTCTAACACAAGTGTGGGTTACCGGTCCTCGGCGCCGGCGATGACGATTGTGTACTCTCCCCTAGGTTCGGAATCGCCCAGTTGGGCCAGTAGCTCGGACAGGGTGCCCCTGGCGACGTTCTCAAACATCTTGGTCAGTTCGTTGGCCAGCGCCGCCGGACGATCGCCCAACACTTCCAGGGCGTCCTTGAGAAACGCCTTCAATCTGTACGGGCTTTCGTAGAAGATGAGCGTGTAGGAGGAGTCTTTGTCCTCCTCCAGAAAGCGGCGCCGCTTGCCGGACTTGCGGGGCGGGAAACCCCGAAAGATAAAGGAGTGTGCAGGCAGTCCCGAGAGGATCAGGGCCATGACGAAGGCGGTAGGGCCTGGGATCATGGTCACGGGCACGCCAGCCCGAATGGCCCGCTGGACCAGCGAGAAGCCCGGGTCGGAGATGCCGGGGGTGCCGGCGTTGGAGACCAGGGCGACCGACTTGCCCTCCGCGATGTGCCGCATGATCTCATACCCCGCCTGCTCTTCGTTGTACTCGTGGAAGGAGACCTGGGGCTTTTTGATACCAAAGTGCTTGAGCAGCAGGCCGGTCTTGCGCGTGTCCTCGCTGGCCACGAGATCCACCTGGCGCAAGACTTCCAGCGCGCGCAGGGTGATGTCGGACAGGTTGCCGATGGGTGTGGAAACCAGGTACAACATCCTTACTCCAGTTCACCGCACTCGTACAGGATGAGGGAGGCGGCCACCACGGCCGCCGTCTCGGCGCGGAGGATGCGCGGCCCCAACGTGATGGGCTGCGCGCCGTGGGCTTTGGCCAGCGCAACCTCATCCCCGGCAAAACCCCCTTCAGGCCCGACGAACAAGGCCACCGAAAGCGGGCCACGCTGCTCCCCCTTCACCGCAGCCAGAGCGGCGCGCAGGCCAGCGTCCTGCTCCTCCTCCCACGGGATCAGGGACAGGTCGAATCCCCCCGTCCCGGCCACGGCCTGCTCGAACCTGACCGCCGGGTGCAAGGCCGGCAACCGCCCCCGGCGAGATTGCTCGGCGGCTTCGACGACGATCCGTCGCCAGCGCCGAATCTTACTGTCCGAGACATCCTGCGGGCGGCTGACGATCGTCCGCTGCGAAACCACAGGCACGAATGCGGCGACGCCGATCTCGGTGCATTTCTGCAGCACCCACTCCAGGCTGTCCCGCTTGAGCAGGCTCTGGAAGAGCGTCAGGCGGACGCGGGGTTCAGCGCCGGCCGGCCGCCGCTCCAGGATTTCGCCGCTGGCCTCCGTCCGCCCGACCTGCGTCAACCTGACCTCGAACTCCCAGCCGCTATCGTCCAACACGACGATTGTGTCACCCGCACGCATGCGCAGCACGGCACTGATCTGGTGGGCGACGTCGCCCTGCAACACCACGCGGGTGCCCCCCCCCTTAATCCCCCCCGCATGCGGGGGGGAGAAGGGGGGGGCGAAGAAGCGGTGCATGTTACTCTCCCTGGCCTTTGTCGGCACAGAAGACCAACTCGCTCTCGAATTGGATCTCCACCACCGGCCACCCTGTCCCCGCGATCAGGCCGGCGAAGAACCGGCGGTAATGGTCCGCCAGCGAGCGGCCGCCGTGAAAACTGACCGTCGGGAACGAGACGACGAGGTAGCGCACCCGCAGCGCTTCAAGCAAGGCCAGGCCGCGCCGGCCATAGTTCTGCTCGAAACGAGGCAGTTCCTTCAGGAACAGGGCAACGTCGGCTGTTTCCTCCGGGAAGTGGAGCGCCACGTCCTGGACTTTCGCCAGGGGGGACAGCCCCTGGAGCGAAAAGTACGTGTTGATCAAGTGGACCCTGCGCTCGTGAATATCGTAGGCGTGGTACTGAACGGTGGTTGGCAGCCCCATCCAGGGGAAGGTGAGTGGGTTCAGCGCACAGGCGACGTCCAGAATGGCGGACGGCGTCCCGGTGACGCGAAAGATCTCGCCGTAGAACCGGTCGAGAACCAGCAACCGCTCGCGGGTGGAAACGTGGGCAGACAGGATGTGCACACAGGTCTCCCGCACGGCCAGCGGGCTACCGGATTGGAAGGCGGCCTTCAAGGCGGCCTCGCCCGCATCGTAGTCGGGATCGCCGACGTAGGGGGCCATGATGTGGTGCAACCGTTCGCGGACCGCCTGCTCGATCTTTTTCCTCGTCTTGTGGCGGCTCGCTGCGGCCCTGGCCAGTTCGCGGATCGTCCCCTCGTAGGTATCCCGGTACTTTTTTGAGGCCTTGATGGAGGCGACGATGGCCTCGATCTCATCCTGAGTGTCAATCGGCATACGCTCGGGTGCCCTCTCACCTTGTGGATGTCTCAGATCAACGAGATTCCCGGAGGCGATCTCCTACAACTCCATCCGCGTTCGTCTGCGTTCGTCTGCGTTCATCCGCGTTCCTCTGTGTTCGTCCGCGCTCATCCGCGTTCCCACCCCGGAGGTCAGCCGCCTTCTGGGCGCCCCTCACCTGGTGACCAGGAAGGCCAGTTCGGTGGCAAACTCGAAGCGCTGGATGGACCAGGGCTGGCCCCGGACCAATTCGCGGAACCTGGCCTCATAGTTCTCGACCATGCCCTTGCTCCGCCCACCCAGGCTGTGCACCGGGAAGGAAACCAGCAGGTGATGCGCGCGGATCGCTTCCAACAGCCGGCCTCCGGCCGTCTTGTCCACCTGTTCGAGACAGGGGATGGCCTTGAGGACCAGCGCCAGGTCTGCCGCCTGTTCGGGCGGAGATTGGATGACGTCACACGGTTGCGCCTGGCCCTGGACGCCGAGCAGGGGCAGAGCATCCTGGATGAAACGGACCAGGCCTGTGTAGACGTCGTAGGCGTAGTAAGTGGCACCCTCATCCAGCGGCATCCAGGGGATGGTCAGCGGATTGAGGCCACAGGCCACGTCCAGCACGACCCGCAGCGGCCCTATCCCAGCCAGCGTCGTGGCGTAGAACTGGTCGAGGATCTCGATGCGCTCCTGGGTGGACGAGTGCTTCGCCATCCATTTCTGGCACACCTGGCGCAAACCAGCGCGATCTCCGGAGGCGCTGGCCTGCGCGAGTTCCTCCAGTGCCCGCGCATAGTCTATCCTGGCCTCGAAGTAAGCACTGCCGACCTGATGCAACTTAGTCTTGGTGGCTTTGAGCGCTTCCCGCGTGCTGCGGCGCACGGCCAACTCGCGCCGGCCGATGTGCCTGACCAGTTCCTCGCACACGTCCCGGTATTTCGGACTTTTCAGCACGGCGACCACCAATTGATCGAGTTGGGTTTCTGTCTCACTCATAGTGGGGGCCAACCTTCACCCCTGGTTTCTGAACCCAGGCCGGCCATCAATTGGGCCATGAACCGGACGTTGTGGATCGTCGCCAACCGCTGCCCCAGGCTATCGTTGACGTCGAACAGGTGGTGCAGAAAGCCCAGCGAATAGTGGGTGCAACACAGGCAATCGCAGAAGGGGGAGACAGGCCGGGTGGCCTTGACGTGTTTCTTGTCCTGGACGTAGACGTAGGAGAACCAGTCGCCCGCCAACTCGGAGCGGGACGGGTCTACGTTGAAGGCGTAGAGCCGGCCGTGCCGGGCATCGCGGGTGGGCATGGCGCTATCGAACAGGGCATACCCGAGTTGGACACACTGGACGATACTGGCCGGATGGCCGATGCCCAGCCCGTGCAGGGGGAATGCGGCTGGCACCAGTTCGCGGGTGTAGGCAATCACGTCCACCAGCAGGTTGCCATGGCGGTCCAGCGGCCAGCCGCCGTAGCCAAACCCGTCGAACCCGATCTCCAACAGTGCTTCGGCACAGCGCTGGCGCAACTCGCGCGAACCCCCGCCCTGAATCACGGCAAAGAGCAGGGGGCGCTGGTCCGGCGGGATGGCCCGTTGATCCACGATGCGCCGGAACTCTTCCTTGCCCCGGCGCGCCCAGGCAATCGTGCGCTGGACCGACTCCACCTGGGTCTCGAACGGGTCGTCCACGTGGGTGCAATCGTCGAGGCAAAAGATCACGTCGGCCCCGTAGGCCAGTTGGAGTTGAACCGTTTTCTCGGGCGAAAGGTTGAACGTGCGGCCGGACCCTTCTGCCTTGAAACGGATGCCCTTGTCGGTCAGTTGGCCGTACTTGACGTTCTGCCGGATCAACGAATAGGCCTGGAAGCCACCCGAGTCGGTCACGATGGGGCGCTGCCAGCCGCACATGCGGTGCAGGCCCCCCCAGGCCCGGATGGTAGAGGAGCCAGGGTGCTGCATCAAGTGGAAGGTGTTCATGACCACGGCCTGGACCTCGCAGCGCACCAGGTCCAGCGAGTCCACGGAACGGACGACGCCCAGCGTGGCATCGGGCAAGAAGGCCGGCAAGGGCAACTGGCCGTGCGGCAAACGCAGTACGGTCTGGGCTGGCTTCACCCCCGCTCCTTTTGTGGCCTGGTGCATCGCGCGCTACCCTACCGCCTGTGGATCCAGTCCTGCTCGCTCCAGGATCAACCGCATGTCTTCTCTGCTCTCATCCAGGCTATAGTGCAGAGGGATGCCCCTCTGACGAATGATGTCGTGCATATCGTAGAGCGGCACACCGGCGATTTCGGCCGCTCGAGCCTTGGTGATCTGGCCCTCGCGATACAGCCGGATCGCGTGCTCCAACTTCCACTGTTCTACATCTCCGCTGATCATGGTTACCAATATATACCAATCTGCCTCGCTGCGCAAACCAGTCAAGTTAGATTTGACGATGTGGCCCATCAGATGTATAATGTAAACGTTAAAACACTCCTCGGTAGCTCAATTGGCAGAGCGGCCGGCTGTTAACCGGTTGGCTGTAGGTTCAAGTCCTACCCGAGGAGCCAACAAGGATCCAGAGCCCAACGGCCCGGTCTGATCAGCCGGGCCGTTGGCTTCCAGGAATTGACTACGAGCCCTTGGAGCCGCGTTTGAAGCATTGGTCCTATTTCCTCATCTACTCATTTACTCGCTTCCTACATCGCATCCAACCACCCCACCTGATCCTGGCCGCGCTGGTGGTCTTCATCCTGTGGGCCGCCGGACCTACCCCCATCGAGATCCCCCTCGGCCCATCCCAGCAGGTGGTGACTACGAACCCCATCGTCGGCGTCCATACCCGCCTGACCGACGAAGTGGAGGAATGGAAGATCCAGCACACGCTGCAGATGGTGCGCGAGATGGGGGCACCCTGGGTCGTCGAATACTTCCCCTGGCCCTACATCGAGCCTGAGGAGGGAGAGTTCACCTGGGACCACAGCGACCTGGTGGTCGAGCACGCCGAGCACCAGGGGCTGACCCTGATCGCCCGGCTGGGCTGGGTGCCGGCGTGGGCACGCCCCAAGCCCGCAGAGCAGGAGACCACTCTCACCTACCTGGACGCCGAGCACTACGCCGACTTTGCCAATTTCGTGGCCGCCTTCGTCGCACGCTACCGGGGGCGCGTGGACCACGTCATCGTGTGGAACGAACCCAACCTCAGCTTCGAGTGGGGCTACCGGCCGGTGGATCCCGCAGGGTACGTCGAACTGCTGCAGACAGTCTACCCCCGCGCCCACCAGGCCAACCCCGAGGTGGTCGTGCTGGCGGGCGCGCTGGCCCCCACGCTGGAGCCGGAAGGGAGCGCAGTGGGCTTGAGCGACCTGGCCTACCTGGAGCAGATGGTCCAGGCCGGCGCTGCGCCCTACTTTGACGGGCTGGCCGTCCACGCTTATGGGCTCAAGTCGCCGCCGGAGGCCCCCCCCACCCTCGATACGATCAACTTCCGCCGCGTCGAATTGCTGCGCGCCATTATGGTCGCCCACGGCGAGGGGGACAAGCCGGTCTATGTGACCGAAGCGGGCTGGAACGACCACCCGCGCTGGGCCAACGCCGTCCGCCCGGCCGAGCGCATCGCGTACACGATCGGGGCATACGAGTGGGCGCGCCAGCACTGGCCCTGGTGCCGCTGCGTGGCCATGTGGGCCTTCCGCTACCCCGCCCCGACGCTAAGTTACCAGGACTATTACGCCTTCGTGACGACGGCCTTTGAGCCGAGGGTGATCTATCTCGAGGTGCGTAACTACACCCAGGAGGTCCAGCCAGGGGGCCACTAGTGGGTCACTTGACATGAGGAACGCCATTCCTCAATCTTGGTGCGCCGCGGGCGCCGTATCGGGCGGCGAGTGCAAGCCCCTGAGCCCCCTAGCGCGTGGCGTCGCTGGCGGCTCCGCGCCC
>Ga0315284_10003637_pt1 | contig 21924 bp, 28 predicted proteins | sample YL17G09_16_MG_FD_203696 | JGI IMG/M metagenome (GOLD analysis project Ga0315284, IMG submission 203696) | Sediment microbial communities from Yellowstone Lake, YNP, Wyoming, USA - YL17G09_16 | ecosystem: Environmental > Aquatic > Freshwater > Lake > Sediment | place: USA: Wyoming | collected... | reverse complement strand
ATATTTGATTCTTCATGTTTCTTTAACTTATTTTTGATAAAGCATTCTAGATTATTCAAATCTTTCTCTATTACGTATTTAGATTGAATTATGCTGTTTATTTTTTTTCTAGTATGATTTCTAATCATATGTCATATGTACGCCACGTATTATCTGGCAGAATCCTATTTTGTAAATGACACCACGTTCTGCCATTTTTAGAATTATTATTCTCAGCTGCCATTTGAAATGTAGCTAGTTTGGGTTTAATTAAATTCATTAAACTGTCTATATCTAAACCTGATATATCAAAATCCACAGCTAAACCTGATATGTGAGAACTGTTAGTAGCTCCTTTGATATTAGGCAAGGCATTGTAATTTACACCAGAATGAGTACCGGATTCGTCATTTACTGACGTTGGTCTTATCCAACAATGCATTGAAAATGGTTTACCTATCAATTTTCTAAATTTATCTAATTTCAAACAAGTTGCTTTAATATTATTAACTTCAACTTGCGAAGGAGAATGATAAATTCCCAAAGATCTGAGAAATAAGGCTTCTTTCCATTTGAAATATTTAGAATCTGTTATATAATCATCAAGTAATACTATCATTATTTTCTACTAGATTTCATTTTTTATTGAAGATAGAATAGCAAATTTCTTCTTTAAAAGTTTCTTTTTATTCTCTTGAGAAAGATTATATTCCTGACTCAACTGAATATCATACCATTCAATTTCTTGTTCAGTTTCTTGTAACAATAAGTCAAAATCTTCACGATATTCTTTATTATTCATAATAACCTCTCTATAATGAGAATAAGTTTTCTATACTTGTATGATACTGATTTTTCCACAGTAAGTCAAGACTCAGGTTTTTTTGGCCAAAAAACACACTTCTAGCTTTAAAAATAAATATAAATCTATATTGATAAGACAAGGTAAAGATGTTATATTACATTAGGTTTCTTGGATAAGTCAGATTATGGATAATTTAGATAATTTAATTACATATAATATAAATATCATGTATTGAATTATCTTTACCTCTTATTTTCAACTTGTTTTTAATAGGTTAGAATGAATAATTTTATTCTCGAAGATAGAGATTAAATTTGTTATTGACAGTTTGATAAAGCAACATTTTATAGGTAAATTAAAATTAATATCTTGTCAAGTAAAAAGTTAAAATGTCACACAAATGTCACAATTGCCTAAATCTCCGAATATCTGAGCCGAAAATACTCATTGACACAAAAAATACTTGGCAATAAATCCTATTACACTTATTTAATAACCAGAGGTACTGAAAATGAGTTTTATGGACACTGAATTAAAGAAAATAAAATCAGCATCTAAAATCATAGTTCCATCCAGTTTTGAATTAGAAAAGATTATTATTGAAACAGTTGATTTGATCGCTGAAATGGTAGGTTCTACCTTAGGACCACATGGTAAAACAATTTTAATTGAAAGAGCAGATCCTGGATTGGCTCCATATCAAACTAAAGACGGTGTTACGGTTGCTCGTTCTTTAGGATTTAGAAATTCAGTGCAGCAAGTTATTCTAGAGGCTTTTCGTGATGCAGCTGTGAAAACTGTTGAAAGCGCGGGCGATGGTCCGCAACCATTATGGAGTAAAATCTTAACTCCTTCTGGATTTATTTCAATGAAAGACGTTCAAGTGGGAATGAAAATTTGTGGTACGAACGGAACCGTACAAAGAGTGCTTGGGGTTTTTCCAAAGGGACAAAAAGAAATAATTAAAATAACATTTGAAGATAATAGTATAGTAGAATGTTGCGCAGATCACTTATGGAGTGTCACTACTAATTACGGTTCTAAAAAAGTCATTAAGACTGAAGAAATTATAAATGACTTTGTAGAAATTACAAATAATAATCAGAAAAAATTTAAATATTACATAGAAAAATCATATCCGGAATTTGCAGAAAATGAATTTTCTATAGATCCTTATTTGTTAGGTGTATTGCTAGGCGATGGCTCTCTTGGAGAGAGTGGAAGTATTGAAATTTGGTTAGGTAAATCGAAACAACATATAATTAATAAATTAAAATTTCCCAAAGGAATTCAGACTAATATATCTTATATTGATAATAAGAATAGTTTTCGAATCAAAATCACAGGTGTGAATAACGAAGGTAAATCTATCCGCGATTTATTGGATGAATTAGGCTTAAAAAATACAAAAAGCAAAACTAAATTTATTCCTAAGCGATATTTATTTTCTAGTAAAGATAATCGTGAACAATTATTACAAGGATTAATGAACACTGATGGTTTTTTTAATAAAAGAAGTCTTTTTGAGTTTAGCACTGTTAGTGATTTTTTAAAAAACGACATCTCTGATTTGATGAAAAGTTTGGGCAAATCTATTTACAGTAAGATTCATCATAGAGATCGAGATTCTGGCTCATATTCGGAAAATCCAATTCATAGAATTTATGAATTAAAAGGAAATAAATATGGCAATAAGATTATAAGCGTAGAAAAAACTGGGCAGTTTACAGAAATGCAATGTATCAAGGTCAGTAATGAAAATTCTTTGTATATTACTGATGGATTCATCGCTACTCATAATACCACCACAGCAACAGTATTAGCTCAAGCTATTATGAAAAACATGAGTCAATTTTTAAAGGACAACAAACAATATAGTCCACAGCAAGCGGTGCGTGAAATAACTGCTTTTTTTGAAACTGTTTGTGTTCCTTACATTGAAAGCAAAGCAATTAAAGTCAACAAAGATAATTATAATGAATTACTTTTGATGGTCGCTAAAGTTTCAACTAACGGTGATGATGTTTTATCACAAACTGTTCTTGAAGCCTTTAACTTGGTTGGTGATAGGGGTCATATTACTTTGGCAGAAGAAGGCGGATCTCATGGTTTTGGTGTATCTAAAGTCAGTGGATATGTTGTAAACAAAGGTTTTGAGGAAAGTTGTGGTCGATTTTCCAATGAATTCATTGATCAATCTAATTCTAAAATAATCTTAGAAAATCCATCATTCATTTTAGTAGATGGAAATGTTATGGATATGGCTGGTTTGGGTAGATTATTTCAACTACTCGAACAAGAATATATTCAAAATAATAAAACTTCAACAAATTTTGTAATAATGGCTCATCAGTTTAATAATTCCGTCGTGGCTCAATTGGCTAAAATTCAGAGTAGCTCTACTTTTAAGATTATACCATGCTTAACTCCGGTAGATGCTTTAGCTAATTCACGATATGATTTCTTAAGAGATATGGCTGCTTTTACAGGTGGTAAAATCTTTAATTCAGTTAATTATCCGTTATCACAAGGTGTTCCCTCAGATTTGGGTCAAACAGGAACGTCATTTGAAATGGCCCGATTTGTTTCAGTTGTACATGGTGCAGGGAATGAGGCCACTATTCTACAAAGAGTAGCCCAATTGCAAATTAGAAGAGATAGTGCAACTACATCTAAATTTGAAAAATCAATTCTAGATGAACGAATTGGAAGGTTGACTGGTGGTATAGCTAAGTTGACCATTAGAGACGTATCTGATAGTCAGGTTAGGGAAACCAAGGATAGAGCAGAGGATGCCATCTGCGCCTTACGTGGTGCTCCCAGGACTGGAGTTTTGCCTGGTGGTGGTCGCATTTTACTTAATCTTAGCCTAAAAGCCATGGAATTTGATAGTTTAGTAGTAAAAAAGGTCTTGGGGCCAGCTTTTACTCAACCCTTGTTGATTTTATTGGAAAATTCAGGTTTAAGTGATTCTGAAAGACGTTCAATATTAGATCATTTGGTTAGAAACGAATATGAAGTATATAATGCTCTTACTAAGCAATTAGGTGATCCTTTCGAATTGAAATTGCTAGATAGCGTACCGGCAGTTATGGAAGCTGTTAGATCTGCTATTAGTATTTCTAGTTTACTTGGTACTTTAGGTGGAATTTGCGTATTTCAAAGAGATGATGAATATGAACGTCAGCAATCAGGTAAAAGCGTTAGACTGCAATCAGAAATGGATGGATATACGCCCGATAATAGTTTTATGTTAGAAGAATCTTAAATATAGGAGCTTTTATGCTCATAAATTATGTTTGTAATACGTGTCAAAATAATATTTCAAAAATCATTCTTCGCTTAGAAGACGTTAAGGGGGTTATCCCTTGTGGTTCTTGTGGTGGATTTTTAGAAAGAATCATTTCAGGACCAACATCCAATGCTGTTGAAATTATAGATAATGGATTTATGCCCCGCACTGTAGAATACGATACCAATAGAGCCGATTTAAGAAAAGATGCAGCGGATGATTTTTTAAAGAAATTCAAAAAAGAAGAATAATAGAATGTTTAAAAAGGGTGATTTATATAGTTTTAAGTTAGAATTACAAAAAAATGACGGAGCCCCAAGCAATATATTTTTATTAGTTACCCACTTTGTAGATCCAGAAGACGGTCAAGAAAAATTAGTATTAAGAGATTCTGGAACAACTGATGCGTTAATAGCTAATGCCGATGATATGGATTTAGTAAAAACTTCGTTTGAAGAAAAGTTGATATATTGCTTGACGGATATTGGTGAAAGCCTTAGAATGATTGCTCAGACTTCTGAAATGGAAGTACATCAACAACACGACATGTCCGAAGAACAAACAGCAACAAATCCAAAAAAGAAAAATATACATTGAAAACAACTTTGTTACCAACATATGATCTTGCAGAATGCTTGTATTTAACGTATAAACTTCGTACGGTTATTAGTTTAGGTGGTCTCAATTCTTATTATTTGAATAACGAAGTTGATATTTTGAATCGAGGTGTCACTGAACTTAGAGGTGGCGTGAACTATAAGTGGGCAGAAGACGTTGACATATTTGCTTCTTTTGAGGAATATAAGATATGAAATTTGTTTTAGAGCCTTCTTATCACCTTAATAAAGGTGTTGGTGATTTTCATTCGGCTACATTCGAAATACATGCGGGCTCCACTGCAGAAATTTGTAGATTTTCTGATGAATTTGCATTATTGAATCACGGCGTAACCGAATTATGTGGAGGTCCTCCTGTAGAGCTATCTGATGATTTGGATATTCGTTGTTCCTTTTTTTAATTAAAATTTAAGAAATTGGGTAGATAGAGATTAATGGATTTATAATCATTATCTTGATATTTTAGAATTCAAATGATTAAACTTAAAAAATTAAAATTAAAAAACTTTGGTTCATTCAAACAAGAACAAACTATAGATTTTCCATCATCAGGATTATTACTGCTTCATGGCGATAATGGTTCTGGAAAATCTTCTATTCTTAAGGCGATTGCTTATTGTCTGGATTTTTTATCAGAGCCAGCTAGTGAATTTATCAATTGGGATAATCAGGAAGATATAGCCGTAGAATTGATTTTATCAGTCAAAAATCAAGATTTTATCTTACAAAGAGGAAATGGTTTTTTTAAATTGGAATATGATAAAATCAAAGTTAGTGGTGCTGACGTTCCTAAAAAAATATCAGAAATCTTAATTGATCCAAAATTCATGTCTACCATGTCCTACCGAGGACAAGGTGATGTTGGTAATTTTTCTACTTTAAAACCATCAGAAAAACAAGATTTCTTATCTGAATTACTATCTTTGATGGATTTTGAATCTGTAATAGAAAAATCAGAAATAAATTTGAAAATTTTGGAAGATCAACTAGTACAAAAAGACAATAAGAGGCTTGTAACTTGGAATTTGGCCGAAACACAAGCTGCTAAAATTGCTGATGATGAAACTATCAAAATGGAAGAAATTTCAAAATTAGAATTACTAGAAAAAACTGTAGTAAATGAAAAAATTGGTAATTCGGACGAAATTGATAAAAATATTTTAGAGTTAGAAATTCTAGTAAAAATGGATGATGGTTCGACACTTTTTGAAGTAAATCAAGAAATTGATATCAAGATGGCAGAGCTTGATGGTGTCGTAACATCAAGAGAAAAATTGTCTTTAGATCAAAAAAGTGTTATGAAAGATATAGCTCTTTTAAATGAGAAAATATCTTCATTTAAAAATAATATAAAACAAAAAGATAAAATTAATAGTGATTTAATAAAATTAAATGCTAATAAGTGTCCTACTTGTGAACAACAATGGAATAATAATTTATTATTAATTAAAAATTGCAATGAAAAACTATTTCAAATTGAAAAAGATGAAGAATCTTTAATTTTTAATACAAATGAATTAAATATCGTACTTGAAAAATATAAAGAAAGAAATCAACAAATAACTGATCTTAATAAAGAATCTGATATAATTAATAAAGATTTAAGTAAATTGTCATTTGAAAAACAGCAGACTGGCTCAAATAGAGCTTTAAACGAAGAAAAATTAAAAAGTCTACGTAAACAAAAAATTGCATTAACCGATAATTACAATGTTAGAATAAATTCATTAAATGATCAAATTAATCAATTAAAAAATAACATAACCAGATATTCTAATGTTTTTGAGGTAAATTGTGGTAAATTAGTTGATTTGAACGCAGAATTAGAATTGATTGAACAATCTAAAAATAAAATAATTGTTCAAATGAATAATGAAAAAGAAATTTTAAATGCCACTAAGGATTTTTTGAGATTAGTTACTGAAGACACCTTGAAGATGATAAGTTCAGAAGTATCTGATTTTATTCAACATTTACCTAATGCTAAAACATTTTGTATTAAATTTGATACATCTAAATTGAATAAGAATGGCAAGATAAAAAAGGAAATAGTCCTAAAAACCTATAAAGGTGGACAGGAGATACCATTCAGACGCCTTTCTGGTGGTGAACGTTGTTCTACTAATCTTGCCATAGATCTTGCTGTAAGTAATATTTTATCTTTACGGACTGGTAAGAATTTGGGTTGGTTTGCCTTTGATGAAAGCCTAGATGGTATGACCGTAGAAAATAAAATGGAAGCTTTGAATATGTTGAAAGTATTGTCCAAAGATAAGTTAATCTTGTTAATTGAACATACTAGTGAATTATCTGAAGTGTTCGATAAGGTTGTACATGTCACCCAAACCGCCTCCGGTTCCAGTGTCCAGTTTATATCGTAAGACTTATGATCTCCTTACATATGAAATCATGCATTTATGTAGACAATTAGATCATGATCATTTTTTATCTCAAATGAGACGAGAATCTTTATTAAAAGAATTAAATTATATAATTGAACAAAGAAGAAAACTACTGATATGAAAATTTATGGTACTATTTATATTTTAATTAATAAAATTAATAATAAAGTTTATATAGGACAGACTATTGATTTTAAAAGACGTATGCGTGAATATAATAACAATAAAATTAGTAATAAAATTCATAATTCTATTAAAAAATATGGATGGGATAATTTTGATAAATTAATTCTTGATAAAGCAAACAATAAAGAAGAATTAGATATTTTAGAATGTTTTTATATAGAAAAGTTTCAATCAATTGAATTTGGTTATAACCAAAAAAATGGTGGTACTTACGGTCTTCATTCGGAAGAATCTAAAAAGAAAATTTCAATCAATCATGCTGATGTTAAGGGTAAAAATAATCCCATGTATGGCAAAACGGGTGAGAAATGTCCTAGTTTTGGAAAAATTCATTCAGAAGAGTCGAAAATAAAAGCAAAAGAAGCCAACAGACATAAAATGATTTCTGTTCAATATATAGAATCTAATGAAAAATTTAATAGTTTAAAAGATGCATCAGAAAAAATGAACATAGCAATAGAAAGTATTAGTAGAAATATAAATGGTAAAAGAAATTCTGCCGGAGGACATACATTCAAAAAGACTTGACAATAGAACGAAAAAATGCTAAGTTAGATGAACTTAAAGATTTGATACAAAAACGAAACAAACCAAAGGAGATAGTATGAGTAAGACGAAAGTGCTAAAGACTAAGAAGGATTTTTATAAGTTTTTTGATGCCATCCCAATCAAAAAGTGGACTCGCTATATGCTAGTATCTCACGGACGTTGTTGTGCATTGGGACATCTCGGCGCACGCGATTCTGATGGTAAAGAAGATGCAGTTTCAGGAGAAGATTTCTTTAGGAGTAACAATCCGCTCGCTAAGAATCTTAAAAAGATTGGCGGAAGTGTCGATAAGTTGATTGCCGCCAATGATGATGGTTTTTATTGTGATTTGAAAAAAAATGAAATTGTTCATTCTAATGGTTATCTTCGTAGAAGTATTAAGGAAAGCGTTTTGGCCTATATTAATAGCCTATAATCAAAAAAAAATATAGTAATAAATTTGTATTGTTGAATATTAAGTAAGAAATTGAGAAAATCATAATAAAGGAAAATATATGGCAAAACGAGGACGAAAAGCGAAGGATCTGATTTCGGATGAATTTAAGAATGCAGTTGCATCGGCTCCCGACGATGAATTGAAAACAAAAGTTGTTAATTTATCTAAAAATGAAGAAGAGATTCTTAAAACTCGATCTGAAGATTCAGCTTTATCAGAAGCTAAGGATACAGCTAAGGAACTAAATGCACCATATTCAGAAAGCATGAAAGAAGTTCGTGCTCGTAGACGCTACGTATTGAAAGTTTTGCAAGAGCGTGGAAAGTAATTTTTAAAAAAAAGAGGAAAATGATATGAATCGTTACAAGTTTACTCCCGAGATTTCTGTTTCAAACTGTTTAGCTAAGAAACTGTCAGTGAATACTACTTATTTCTTCAATTTGCTAAATTCAGGCTTAACGTCACAGCTTGTGGCTGTTAAGACTGGTGTTAGCGCCAGGACGGTCAGACGTTATCGCCGGGAAATGGTTCAGAAGATCGTCGCCACTACTGATTTCAAGAGTTGGAATTGTTGAGTTTAATAACGCCCTAGTTAGGCTTGCGGAGCTGATCTGCCGCTTATTAATATTAAGAAGCAAGCCCCGGTGGGGGACCATGATACAATCAATCAACAGAACAAGATCATTAAAGGACAGCGCATTGTCCTTTTTTTCATTTGGAGATAAAATGAAAGTCGGCGATAAAATCATTCTGAAAAATGCGCGTTGCAAGATTAATAGACCTGTCGTGATAAAGCACATCAATAAAGATTCTGTTGTCCTAGACTACGGATTAGACTCTACATTCGACATCAGATATAGTCTGAAAACCGGTGTTCCTTCGAAAAGTATCAGAGCCTGGGATGATTTTAAAATCAATGAAGTCGATTTAATAAAACTGCGAACTACAATTGACGAAATAGTGACAAAAACTTAATCTATTTCATGGTTAAAGTTCTAAGTTTGGACTTGTCGAGTCACTGTGGATGGGCAGTATTAGAAGACGATCATATCCTCACTTATGGAAAAATAGATATTCCTTGTAAAGATAATTCTTTTCCATTTGGGATTAGCGCTTGGGCTAAATCAACCGCTGAAACTATTTTCGAATTAATTGATGCTAATCCGACTGATAAAGTTTTAATCGAACGATCTAATTCTTCTAAATTTAGAAATAGTCAAAATTATTTAGATTTTATGCATGCTTATCTAATTGACATATTGTTAGATGAAGGTTATTCGAATAAGGTTATTTACATCGATTCTAGTCATTGGCGAAAAGTGATTGGGATGAAATTAAATGATGCACAGAAAAAACAAAATAAATTGGCCAAACAAGCTAATAAAAATAAAACTATTCTAAGAGTGGACGGCAAACGCGTAGGAAAAATCACGAAAAAACATCTAAGTGTTTATTATGTTAACAATAAATACAATCTTTCGCTCAAGCTCAAGGATAATGACATCGCAGATTGTCTGAGTTTGGCAAGTTCATACTTCATAGAAAATAAATAATACAAAAGGTATTCAAATGTCCAACGAAAGTGTTTTTGCCAAAACAATTATGGAACAAAAGTATTCTCACACTAAAAAAGACGGAACAAAGGAAACCTGGGAAGACATATCTAAACGAGTTGCTAGACAAGTGATGCGCGCGGTTAATGCACCGTCAGAGCTTACAAAAGAAATAGAGCAAATTATCAAAGAAAAAAAGTTTGTTCCGGGTGGCAGATATCTTTATGCCGCTGGCAATCTATTTCATCAGACTCAAAATTGTTTGCTTTTAAGAGCAGAGGACAGTCGTGAAGGATGGGCAGAACTAACTCAAAAATCCACTATGGCGCTGATGACTGGCGCAGGCATTGGAATAGATTATTCTGATGTTAGGGGTGAAGGTAAGGCTATTCGGAAGACTGGCGGAACCAGCACTGGTCCATTGAGCTTGATGAAAATGATCAATGAGCTTGGACGTGGTATCATGCAAGGTGGTTCCCGCCGTAGTGCCATTTGGGCTGGCTTAAAGTGGAATCATCCTGATATTCACAAATTTATTAGAATTAAAAATTGGTCTCCCGAAGTTAGAGCGCTAAAAGAGAAGGATTTCAATTTTCCAGCCGACTTAGACGGCACCAACGTTTCTGTGTTATTGGATGATGACTTTTTTAAAGCTTTCCACAATCCGAAACATAAGCTTCATGCCCAGGCTACGTCTGTTTACTGGTCCACGTTAGAGCAAATGGTAAAAACAGCCGAACCGGGTTTTAGCGTTGATACTGGTATTAATGAAGGTGAAACTCTTAGAAACGCTTGTGTCTCGGGTGACACTGAACTATTAACCAAAGAAGGTTATCAACGCATTTCAAATCTTGTTGGCAAAAAGGTCGATATATGGAATGGCTTTGAGTGGTCTGAGGTTGAACCTAAAATAACCGGAGAAAATCAAGAGACAGTAATAGTAACTCTATCAGACGGAAGAAAATTAAATTGTACACCAGATCATAAATTCGTTATTTCAACCAATTATCAAGGTGGAGAATTAAGAGTAGAAGCGCAGAACCTTGTTCCCGGAATGAAGTTGATTAAATACGGATTTCCTGTTTTAAAAGACGGTCCAGAGTTAAATAATGCTTATTGTCAAGGTTTTATTTCTGCTGAGGGAATGGATGATTATAAATTTTTATATTTGTATGAACCTAAATATGTCTGCCTAAATAGATTAAAAGAAAGCGTTGCTTCTATTAGTCAATCTGATAAATACAATAGAAAACGATTATCTTTCAATTTTCAACCTTTTTCGAAAATGTTTGTACCATTAGAATATAATTTAGAATCTAAATTAGAATGGTTAGCCGGACTTTTCGATGGAGATGGGTGCGAACTGAAAGAGGGCGGATTACAATTATCCTCTGTTGATTTTGGTTTTCTTGAAAATGTTCAAAAAATGCTAAGCACAATTGGAGCGAATAGTAAGATTGTAGCCGGAATGCCTGCGGGAGATAGGCTTTTGCCGGATCATAAGGGTAATTATAAAAATTATTATTGTAAAGAATCAAAAAGAATTTGCATTGGGGCAATACAATTACAACAATTATTGTCGTTAGGAATGAAATGTGAAAGATTATTATTTGATAAAAATCCCAACAGAGATGCTGCTCGATTTACAGTTATTGTTGATGTAACGGAATCTGAAACGTTAGATTTTGTTTATTGTTTTAATGAATCTAAAAGACACCTCGGATGTTTCAATGGAATAGCCACTGGACAATGCACAGAGGTAACCAGTCGCGATGATTCTGATATTTGTAATCTTGGTTCTATTAATTTGGCGCAAATATCTTCACTAGAAGAAATGAAGCGCGTAACCGAGTTAGCAACTGCCTTTTTATTAGCTGGGACGGTCTATAGTGATGTGCCCTATGCTAAGGTAGATCAAATCAGAACAAAGAATAGACGCCTTGGTTTAGGACTGATGGGTATACATGAATGGTTACTAAAAAATGGCAAGAAATATGAAAAAGACGATGATTTAGAAAAATATCTTGAAATATACGCCACAAGTACGGAAATTGCTCATGTTTATGCAGAAAAATGGGATTTGTCAAAACCAATCAAAACAAGAGCCATTGCACCCACGGGCACGATAGGTATCATTTCGGAGACTTCTACTGGTATTGAGCCAATTTTTTGTGTATCGTACCAAAGGCGATATTTAAAGGGCAATGTTTGGCATTATCAATATGTTATTGATCCGGCTGCCAAAAGATTGATTGAATCGGGTGTAAATCCTGAGAATATTCAAGATGCATATGATTTAGCTAAAGATGTTGAAAAACGCGTAGCATTTCAGGCTTGGGTTCAAGAATATGTTGATCATGGTATTAGTTCTACTATCAATTTGCCAGCTTGGGGTACTGAATTTAATAATGAAAAAACTATGATGGAACTTGGGCAAATGTTAATTAAATATTTGCCAAAACTTCGCGGGATGACAGTCTACCCTGATGGTGCTCGTGGCGGACAGCCGTTATCACCTGTGAATTATTCTATTGCTATTAAATATACGGGCGAAATATTTGTTGAGCAGGCGGATGTATGTGAGATTAGCAAAGGTGGAAGCTGCGGCGCTTAATGCTTGACAAGCGTGTTTCTTGGTGTTAATGTTATTATCTATTCCAGGATAGCAATCATGGTGATCGCGCCGCACTGTTAATGCGGGACGAAAGTCTAGGTTAGTTCGATCCTAACTCCTGGAGTTTTTTTATTACTCTTATTACTTAATGTAAATTAAGCAAGATAACCATCTTAACAAACGGGAAGTAGCGTAGCCTGGTTATCGCGCCTGCTTCCAAAGCAGGAGATTCGTCAGGTTAAATCTGATCTTCCCGATTTACTTTTCTATGACAGATCCTGATGATCTTGATAAAATCCTTAAACAACTAGATAAACTATTTCCTTCAGAAGTGAAATCTGGAAATGGTAAAGATGTTGATTACAAGATACCTTTTAAAAATAAGCCTCAAGCTGATGGATTGTGCCCGAAATGTGGCAAAATCGGTATCTTTATAAGAATGACCTTGTGCTGCAAAATACATGGACCTTACGCTGGATGCTAATATGTATATATTTCAAGAAATAATAGACAAATATCCTAATTTATTCAAAACTAAATGTTTTAACCTTGACGTTGGGCTAGGCTGGTTCAATTTAGTTGATCAGCTGTGTCAAGAGTTAGAAACTTTAATCATTGAATACGAAAAAGAAAATCCAACACTAGAAGAATATCAAAAGCCAAAAATAGTTCAAATTAAAGAGAAATTTGGAGCTTTGCGATGTTATATGGATAATCCTTCAACTAAAATGAATAATTCAACAAATGAATTTGAGAAAAGATCATGCAAGATATGTGAAGAGTGCGGCGAAAATGGAATATTAAGAGTTATTAGCTTTTGGTCAAAATGTATATGTGACAAATGTAAAATAAAATATCCAAAAATGTAGGTACAGTATGTCAATTGTAAAATTCGCAAAAGGTAATATATTCGATACAAAACTGGCTGCCATGGTTTGTCCTGTTAATTGCGGAGGAGTTATGGGAGCGGGATTGGCTAAAGTCTTTAGAGATAAATTTGATAATCAATCTTATAAAGATGCATGTATGAAGGGCGAAATGGCTCCCGGGTCTATTTTGGTTAGACAGCCAGAACATGCGTATAAGGATACTGATAAAACATTGATATATTTTGCAACCAAATCTGATTGGCGAGATGATTCTAAAATAGAATGGATAGAATTGGGTCTGTTGAATTTAGTTAAAGCCATGAAATATTATAATATTGACAGCATAGCTCTACCTGCAGTAGGATGTGGTTGTGGTCATTTGCCTTGGCCAACAATAGAATTAATTATAAAAGATATATTTCAATCAGATGGGCAAGCAAAAATAATAGAAGTATATGAACCCATATGAAATCAATTCATTTGCACAAATTGATAATGAAAATTATGAATATTTAAATCTTAAATAAGAATCAATATAATTCGAACACTTTTGAAAATCAAAAAGATTGGTATTAGAATGATGGAAAGAAAAATTACAGAAATCAACGTTTATTTAAATGAATCAGAACAAGAGAATTTACAATTGTTTTTACAACAAATTAAAATGAAAAGTAAAGATAAGTCCGCTGGGGCTATAGGTGGCAGCATTACTTATCATATTACTCACACCGGAATTGGTACTTCAATCAAAGTTTCAGATAGCATGTCTGGTCTAGAAGCTGATATCACAGATTATGGTAGTTGGTAGAATTATCAATATGAAGTTAATTTCTTTAACGCAAGGTCTTTTTGCACAGGTTGATGATGAAGATTATGAGTCTTTAAATCAATATAAATGGTGTGCACTAAAAGACAATCATACTTTTTATGCAGTGAGGGCATTGCCAAGAAAAAATGGCAAACAAAAAATGAATAAAATGCATATTGAAATTATGGGATTCAAAGGTATAGATCATATTGATCATAATGGTTTAAATAATCAAAAATCTAATTTAAGAAAAGCAAATCAAAGTCAACAAGTAAGTAATACAAGAAAAACAAGAGGAACATCTTTTTATAAAGGAGTATGTTGGCATAAACAAGGCAAAAAATGGAAATCATCAATAGGATATGCTAATAAATCTATTTTCTTAGGTTTATTTAATAATGAAATAGATGCAGCCAAAGCTTATAATAAAAAAGCTATTGAATTATTCGGCGATTTTGCCAATTTGAATGAGATTGCGAAATGAATAATCTTAAATATATGCATGCCCAATTTCATATGCATTCAACCTTCAGTCTCATTGACAGCGTTTCTTCTCCTGAAGAAATGGTAAAATATTGTGTAGAGGAACAAAATACTAAATATATAGCCTTGAGTGATCACGGACAAATGAGCGCTTTGTATCATCTAGAGCAAGCTTGTGAAAAATACAATGCTCAATATATAGCTGGATGTGAATTTTACGTTGATTTAAGTGCTGATTTTCCTAAAGCCAATGGTCATTTAACAGCTCTTGCTTATAATGATGAAGGTAAGAAAAATCTTCTATATCTTTTTTATAAATCTTGGGATGTTATTACAACCAAATGGGGCAAAAAGAAAAACCATGTTACGTGGGACCTATTAAGAGAGCGTAATAAAGGTATTTTTGTTGGGACAGGATGTGTCTCTGGAGTCGTTGGCAAATGTCTATTAGAAGATAGAATGGATTTAGCCGAAAGACATCTTGATTGGTTAATAGATATTTTTGGCAAAGATAATGTCTTTGCTGAATTTGTACCTCATCAAGTAACCCATGACTACGATCATAAAAAAGGCACATTTGTTCCGAATGAATGCAAGCCGTGGTGTCCGGATGGAGATCTTCAAAAAGGATATCATCAATGGCTATGGGATCATGCCGTTATAAAACGCGGATTAAAGCCAGTCATAACATCAGATGCACATTTCACGACCAAAGATAAACATCCAATACAATCGGCCATTCTCCAAAACGGAGAAAAAGGTTGGCATTTTCTCCGTAGTCATCATTTATTAGAACCAGACGAAATGTATAGCCATTTGACGTATTTGCCAGGTTTTGATGAAAAAATGTTTAATTCCATGGTAGAAAATGCAAAACACTTTACTGATAAGATAGATTATTCAAAGGTAGAAAAAACAATTCATCTTGCTTTTAAAACCAAGAACCAAGAGGAATCCTTACAGCTTTTCTCTAAAAATGTGCTAGAGTCCAGGATGAAGGAGATATGCGATTGTCATGAATGAAGATTTAACAGAATACTATTGCCATTGCATATGGTGTCATGATTTTAATAATGAAAATTTTCCCAAAACAAAAGATGAATTATCGTTATTTCTTAACAAAATGCTTGAATGCAGCTGTCCTTTTGATGAACCCAATGCTTTTCATTTTTTAGCAAATATATTAAATGAGAAATAAATAATGCTAGAGAAATTGGAAGAAATCTTAAAACGTTTGCCTGAAAATTATAGGGAGAAGCTGATTGAAGAATTAGATATTATCACGGATAATTCGTCCGCCGATTATATGCCGTATTTTCTCACTCTTAAGGAAATTTGCGATACGGCCAAACAAGAAAATATACCAAAGGGACCTTGTCGGGGTAGTTCCGGTGGTTCTTTGGTTTCTTATTTATTTGGTATTACTGATACAAACCCCATCAAATACAATCTACCCTTGAAGCGCATGATTAGTAAATCGCGTCTAAAGAAGAGCGTACCTGATATTGACGTTGACTTCGCTGGTGGTAAAAAAGGTGAAAACAAAAGAGATAAGTTAAATAAGATATTATTTGATAAATATGGTAACAAAATAGCTTTCGTTGCTACGTTTAGCATGCAGAAATTAAAAAATTCATTAATGGATGCATGGCGCATTAATATTGTACAGCCAAATGAATTTAAAATTAAACAATTAAAAGATCAAGATAAAAAAGACGAATCTATTAGTTTGCGAATTCATTTGGACATTATTACTAAACAATTTAATAATATACGAAAGACCTTGGGCAATTGCCCTGTTGGTGATACCGATTTAGAGTGGTTAGAAGGGTGTACTAAGGATGAGGAATACAAGCCAGGATTGCTAGAAACAAATCCTGGATTTAGAGAATGGGTTGGACAGTACCCAAGCGTACTTGAAACAGCCAAAAGTATCCTTTCTATTCCTAGGTCTATTGGTACACATGCAGCCGGCATTGTCATATCTGATGTGCCTTTGTATGAAATTGTTCCGGTAATGAAGGTTGATGGATTCAATGTAATAGCTTATGATAAAAAAGTAATTCAAAAATTAGGTCTAATTAAATTTGATAATCTTGGTTTGACATGTTTGAATTTTATAGGTGATACTCTTGATAAAATAAAAACTAGAGGTATTATCTTAGATCCTTGGAACCTTCCCGAAGATCCTGAAGTTTATATAGAATATCTAGACGGACGATGTAATACATTGTTTCAGTTTGAAACTTCCGGTGGCGCTAGTTTCGCTAAAAAACTTAAACCAAAAACAAAAAAAGATATCTTTGCAGGTGTAGCGCTTAACAGGCCTGGTGCTTTAGATGCGATTATTACCACATCTGGAGGTAAACAAATTGTTGCTGCCGATGCTTATATCGAAAGAATGCATGGTAATTTGGATGTTGAATATATCCATGATGATTTAAAAGATGCTTTAAAAGACACTTACGGTGTTATTGTATATCAAGAATCAGTTACTCGAATCATTCAAGATTTGTTGGGATACTCAGAAGAAGAGTCAGATACAATTCGCGGGGCTATTTCTGATAAAAATCCAGCCGCTTTCGAAGAAATCAAGAAACGCCTACCAATGCTTATAGAAAGAGGCTGGACGCAAGAACAAGCTGATAAGCTTTATGATACTCTTTTGGCTTTTGCTAGATATTCATTTAATTGTATTGAAGAAACTCAATTAATAAAAACAAAAAGTGGCAGCTTTTCAATAAAAAATATTTGTAACGACGTAGATAATTATGAAGTGGCTTATCTTGATAAAGAAAATAAAATTAAGTACGAAAAACCAAAATTTGGTAAATTTATTGGAAATAAAGAAATATATGAAATTGAATTAGAAGATGGTTCAATAATAAAAGCGACACCGGATCACAAATTTTTTGTAAATAATGAATGGATTGATTTGAAAACAATATGCGAAATTTATTCTTATATCGATACCTATGAAGAAGAATAAAGTCTCTATATTGTGTGAATGCGGTTTAAATACGTATACAAATATATTCAAACAATATATTAAAAGTAAAAAAATGTATTTTGGAAAATAATAAAAAAAGATTACATTTTAAATGCTTTAAAATTAAAATATAATTATTATGTATTTTGGGATGATGAATATTTAATGTGGCAAGATGAAATTGAAAAAATTTTTGGGGAAAAAAGTGTTTCTTATGAAACGGTTAAAAATAAAATCGATAAAAAAGTATAAATCTAAAGTCTATGATATAGAAATGCCGTCCGAGCATAATTTTTTATTAGAAAATGGCGCAGCGGCACATAATTGTTCGCATAGCGTAGGATATGGTTTAATATCTTATGCTACGGCATATCTAAAGCATCATTATCCATTAGAATGGTGGACCAGTGTCCTCTCTAACTCTACACCAGATGAAGTGACAGAAAAATTCTGGTCAGAGATATGCCATTTAATAGAAGAGCCGAATATCAATACATCTAAAGAAAAATACGAACTGCATAATGGTCGCATTATTCCTCCTATAAATTTAATAAATGGAGTAGGCCCAGAAGCGTTGAGGGATATATCTGCCAAAGCTCCTTTTGCTTCATTAGAAGATTTTGTCAATCGAATTGATGGTAGAAAAACCAATAAGAAAGTGATTATTAATCTTTTGAAATCTGGGGCTATGAATGTTTTATTTGAAGAAAAAATGTCTTTAAAAGATAAAGTTACAGATTATCTTGTCTGGAAGTCTTTAAAAGAAGGCAAAAAACAAGAAGAACTTCCAGAAGAGTTGAAAGATTTAAATCCATATAAAGAATTTTTATTAAATAAACAAGTTCTTCCAGTTTCAATTATTAGTTTAACAGACGCTATTTTAAATACTCAAGGAATTAATCAACCTTTCGTAATACGAGATAATCAGCGCTATCTTAGGGGCAGAATACCTTTGTTTGATGGTAAAACTTTACATCAAACTTTAGATAATTATGAGACTCTAGAAGAATCTGTTGAATGTGTCTCTTATGGTTATGTTATAGCGGTTAGAAATTTTTCTTATTTTAGTGAAAAATATAGTATGAATAAAAGTGCTTTGGAATTAATTCTTGATTTTGACGGATATCAGCAAAAAATAGTTTGCTGGCCACGTAAAGCAGATACGGAACCTATCCTGTCTAAATATATTAAAGAAAAAACATGTTATTTATTTAATTTAAAAATACAAAATGATTCCAATTGGAAATTTTCTATAATGGGTGTCGAAGAGGTTAAGGAAAAAATAATATGAAAATACTATTCATAGATGATGAGAAGATTAGATTTGATATTTTTAAAAATAGAGTTGCAATTGGCACAGAACTTGTATATGCTCAAACGTTAGATGAGGCTATAATTCATCTCAAGTCTCATGTTGAAGGTATTCATTACTTTGATATTTTACACCTTGATCATGATTCATATGATGAAGATAAGAAAACTTGGTTAAATACTCAAGGTTTGGCTCAGGCATTCATGGAAAATTGTCCATTAGATAAAGCTCCAAAAATGGCCATTATACATAGTGTAAATGTAAATGGCTCGTGGGCTTTGCATCATATTTTTAATAAGACTCAACTTATGCAGACTTTTATGGTTCCTTTCAGAGTTGAGCCTAATGAATATTTATTAGCGATTGATTTAATCACAAAGGGAAAAGAAAATGTTAAAATATAAGAAAAATAATAAAAAATTCTTAACACGGGAAGAAGAGATAGCGTTATTCGAGAGATATCAAGCTAATAAGACTGATAAATTAAAAAATGAAATATTAGAGAATTATTCGGCACTTGTGTATTATTATTCTAAGAAAATGTGTCATAAGAAACATCAATATGATGATGTTGTTCAAGAGGGATTTTTAGGATTAAGTATCGCAATAGATAAATTTAATTTAAGTAATGATTGCAGATTTGTTCATTATTGCGGATTTTGGATCAAAGCACAAATTTATAATTACGTATTCGATAATTTAACTTCGGTCAAAGTGCCAGCATCGCCCGCCTTCATGAAAGGTTTTTGGAAGATAAATAAATTTTCAACTTTAACCAATGAAGAATTAAGTAAAAAGTTTAATTTATCTTTAGAGCAAATACAAACCATTAAAGTTATCAAAAATAATCCAGAAACTTCTCTTAATACAACTCTAAAAAGACAGGGCGAAGATAGACCTGATATTAAAGATTATTATATGGATAAGGTTTCATTGCAAAAAACATCAGAAAACATCAGCATTACTTCTTTTGAAGAAGGTTTTATTGATAGAGAAGAGAATGTAAATAAATTAAATAAAATTAATAATGAATTAAAAAATCTTAAGCCTCAAGAACAAGATGTTCTGATGCAATATTATATGCAGGAAAAAACATTTGATGAAATAGGCAAAACATATAATGTCACTCGCCAAAGAATTGAACAAATACAAAAAACCGCTTTGCGTAAATTAAAGGAAAATTTAGGAGAAACAGAATGGCTACAAAGTTAGTTGCTGCTAACTGCCAGATTTAGCAAAAACGATAAATTGGATTTGACATTTATATTTTCATCCTTTACTTAATAAAGGATGAAAAATCATTATAATTTAATAATTTTTGATAATGTGGGTCAGCCTTATACTGGCACAACCTATCGTCATGGCGGTCTCGGTGGTTCTGAGTTTGAAACAGTCCTTTTGGCCGAAGGTTTGGCTGGATTGGGTTATAAGGTGGCAGTGATAAATGGATTTAAATTCCCTTGCACTGAATATGGTGTTGATTATTGGCCAGCTGATTATTTGAATAATAATAAATTACAATGTAAAACGCTCCTAGTGATGAGAACTTCCCAAGTCCCTACTGGACGCATTGAATTCGATAATTTGAGATATTGGCTTACAGATATTCCAAACGAACAACAATTAAATCAACTTTCTAATTGGCTTGCGCCAGGAAGACCAGGCAAGGGCGTATGCGTATCTGCCTGGCATCGCTCATTATTTCCGTCCAATTGGAATTTTACATTTATATATAATATGTTACCAGATTGGATTTATCAAGTAGAACCTAAAATAAAAAATTCCAATAAATATATTTATTCTTCGGCCGCTCTAAAAGGATTAGATTCCACCATAGAACTATGGCGAGAAATGAAAAAATCATATTTTCTTAAAAAAGCCGAACTTAATGTGTGTCATCCTGGATACGATAAGGTTGATGAGGCTAAATTGGTTGCAAATAAGATAAATCTTTTGGGTTGTTTATCATTCCCTAAATTAGTTGAAGAATTACAGACAACGCAAAGCATGTTTTTCATTAATGGTTTTCCCGAAACATTTTGCATAACTGCAGTATTGGCAGAAACTCTTGGGGTTTTGCCTCAAATTCTTGTTTTGCAACATCCAGGAGCTTTACAAGAAACTTTAGCGAATGGGGACATGGTGGTTGTTAATGATTTGGAAAAATTTCAAAAAATGGTATTTGATAATGCTAAAAACATACCAAATTTAAAAAAGCCAAAAGACTATCGCGTTACAAGTATATTACCCCGTTGGATCAAGGAATTGAAAATTTAATATGACTTTAACTAAAGATGAAATTATATTTGAAATGCTTAATAGTATTAGCGCTACTGATACCTTTACCACGGCAGATCTTGCTTGGTGTGAGTTGATTCTTAAGCGAAATGATGGCCAATCTGGCACAGAGCAATTAAAACCATTTGTTATTAAATGTGAAGAATTTCTTGATAAAAGAGATGAACTTTTAAAGAAAGAAAAAGATATTGGTCGATCTCAAAAATTAAGAATAGAACTTGAAAAAACCAATTTACATCAAAGTTTATTTACAGTAAAATCTCTTTATTATAAGCAGAAGAAAGTTATGGTGGGTGTTGCTCAACGACGCCGCCACCCATTGCACATCGCTCCTAATTTAGGTGGTTTTATCGCTCCGCAAGCATTTCGCGTAGAAGTAGAAACAGTGTATGGCAAGGGTTATGCCGAATCAAGAGAATATCTTACAAAGAAAGCAATAGAAACTAATTGTACCCATATTTTATTCATTGATGATGATATTCTATTACCTTTGAATGCTATTGAAAGATTAATTGCTGCTAATGAAATGTTTGTTGCAGCGAATTATTACAAACGTAATCCATTGCTAGAAAGCGTGGTTACGACCGTTGGTGAAGATAAGACATTTTTATATCATAATGTTATAGCAGATTCTAAAAAAGATGATTATTCCTTGATTCCGGTTAACGCCGCTGGATTAGGGGCAGCTTTAATAAATGTTGATTTATTTAAGCTAATGCCAGAACCATGGTT
>Ga0315284_10003636_pt1 | contig 21924 bp, 13 predicted proteins | sample YL17G09_16_MG_FD_203696 | JGI IMG/M metagenome (GOLD analysis project Ga0315284, IMG submission 203696) | Sediment microbial communities from Yellowstone Lake, YNP, Wyoming, USA - YL17G09_16 | ecosystem: Environmental > Aquatic > Freshwater > Lake > Sediment | place: USA: Wyoming | collected... | reverse complement strand
ACTGAAGGTTCCGCCTACGGTGGCTATTTTTTCCAATACATCATAAAAGCTGAAGAAAGAGGTATGATCGCGGGTTTCAGGGAGCATTTTCGAGTAAGTGGATCTTGCGAGAGCCTGTGTGCCTCCCATGACTAAACCCACAAAACAGGCCATAATGATAAAAGCGGTGGCCGTGGTCACAAAAAAGGCCGCTACTATGACCAGGATCCAAATCACAATGGCTATTATCAAGGTCTTAATATTTCCAATCCTGCCAGATATCCGGGCAAACAACCATGCACCAAACATCCCGATAATCTGGATCAGCAGAAAAGTTGGGATAAGCACGTTATTAGTCAGTCCAAGTTCTTTGGTTCCATAGTTGGCCGCCATGAACATCACGGTCAGCAATCCCATGGTTGTAAAGAAAAATGCAATCAAATAGATTTTTAACTGGTTCATTTTGCGAACCTGGTTGAAAACCGTACGAAGCTCCAGGTAGCCTTTCAGGAGAGGATTCTCCCCTTTTACTTGTCTGCCGAAAGTATATTTAGGCAAACGCCGGAAGGTAATTTGTGAAAATCCGATCCACCATAAAAATACAGTAAGGAAGGCGAGCCGAGGGGCGAAGGTATCATCTGTAATACCAAAAAATCCCGGGTAAAGAACAAATATTAAATTAATTATCAGCAGAGTAACTCCGCCCAGGTAACCCATTGAATATCCTCTAGCACTAATTTTATCCTGGTCTTCTGGAACTGCAATAACAGGAAGGAAAGAATTGTAAAAAACCAGGCTTCCGCCATAGCCTATTGAAGCAAAAATGAATGCAATCAAACCCAGTTCAAAAGTGTTTTTATTGAAAAAGAACAACATGCCACATGATATCGCTCCAATCCAGGTAAATACTTTCATGAAAGCTTTTCTGCGGCCTGTATAATCGGCTATAGAGGAGAAAAAGGGTGAAAAAAGAGCTAATATAAGATATGAAAGTGCAATGGACCATGAATACAGCACGGTATTGATGGCTTTGAAACCGAAGAAGCTTACGGTAAAATCATCACCGTGCCGGGTTACTGCATTGTAATATAGCGGGAAAATGGCTGTTCCGATGGTCAATTGGTATACCGAATTTGCCCAGTCATACATTACCCATCCACGGATCGTTTTCTTGTCACCCTTCTGAATGGGTGGTAACAAAGAAATGTTTTTCAATTTATTAAAAGGGTGCTTTGGTTAATATTAAACGAAGATATAAAATCTGTAACAACTTAATCCCATGCGGTTAAAAAAGTTCAACCCAGGGATTGTCTGATGAGGTTCAGCGCTGATCCGGCCTTAAACCAACCAATCTGGCTATCATTATAAGTGTGATTGGCATTAAATTCCTCCATCGTACCATTGGCATGTCTTAACCTGATTAATATCGGTTTATTGGCAGCAAAAGAGGTAAGTCCGGCGATGTCAATTAAATCATCCTCAAGTATCTTATCATAATCGGATTTGTTGGCAAAAGTAAGTGCAAGCATTCCTTGTTTTTTAAGGTTTGCTTCATGAATACGTGCGAAAGAGCGCACCAGTAATACTTTTACCCCCAGGTGCCTGGGTTCCATGGCAGCATGCTCCCGTGAAGAGCCTTCACCATAGTTCTCGTCACCAACCACAACAGTTCCTATGCCTTGTGCCTTATAAATGCGTGCAGTTTTCGGAACTTCACCATACTGACCGGTAATATGATTTTTTACCGAATTGGTCTTTTCATTAAAATAGTTCACTGCCCCGATAAGCATATTATTAGAGATATTGTCCAGGTGTCCCCGGTATTTCAGCCAGGGCCCGGCCATGGAAATATGATCGGTAGTACACTTCCCTTTGGCTTTAATTAATAACCGCAGATTTATGTAATCTTTACCGTTCCAGGGATCAAATGGTTTAAGGAGTTGTAGTCTGTCACTCTCCGGATTGACCGCCACCTGAATTTTGCTACCATCTTCAGCCGGCGACTGGTAACCATTATCTTTGACGGCAAATCCGCGCACCGGCATTTCAATTCCCTGTGGTTCCTCGAGTTTAACACTTTCACCGTCTTCATTGATAAGCGAATCGGTGATCGGGTTGAACGAAAGTGAGCCGGCAAGAGAGAATGCGGTCACAATTTCAGGTGAGGCGACAAAACCGTGGGTATTGGGATTTCCATCATTCCTTTTTGCAAAGTTACGGTTAAAGGATGTCATTATTGAATTCTTTTCCTGCTTATCAGCGCCATGTCTGGCCCATTGGCCAATACAAGGTCCACAGGCATTGGCCAGCACCAGGCCTCCCATTTTCTCAAATGGTTCAAGTATACCGTCGCGATCAGCGGTATATCGCACCTGTTCTGAACCCGGGGTAATAGTAAATTCTGATCTTACCTTAAGTTTTTTCCCAATGGCCTGTTGGGCTATTGATGCAGCTCGTGTGAGGTCTTCATATGATGAATTGGTGCAAGACCCTATAAGCCCCACCTCAAGCTTTTCAGGCCATCCCATTTTTTTAACCAGATTGGCAAACTGTGAAACAGGTGTGGCCAAATCAGGAGTAAAAGGGCCATTGATATAAGGCTCAAGTTCCGACAGGTTTATCTCAATCAATTCATCAAAATAACTGCCCGGGTTGTAAAATATTTCTTCATCCGCAGTAAGGTGCAATTTGATCTTATCGGCCATATCCGCTATGGCAACGCGTCCGGTTCCCCTCAGGTATTCTTCCATTTTCCCGTCGTATCCGAAAATTGAAGTTGTCGCACCAATTTCAGCTCCCATGTTGCAAATGGTTCCTTTGCCGGTGCAGGAGATGGTTTCAGCTCCTGCACCAAAATATTCGAGTATGTAACCGGTCCCGCCTTTTACGGTGAGTATTCCTGCTACTTTCAGTATTACATCCTTGGCCGACGCCCACCCGCTCAACCGGCCGGTAAGCTTAACACCAATTAATTTTGGAAAGCGGAGTTCCCAGGGAAGTCCGGCCATGACGTCGCATGCATCGGCCCCGCCCACGCCTATGGCTATCATCCCAAGGCCTCCAGCATTTACAGTATGCGAATCGGTCCCAATCATCATGCCACCGGGAAAGGCATAGTTTTCAAGGATCACCTGGTGGATGATTCCTGCTCCCGGTTTCCAGAAGCCAATACCATACTTGTCTGAAACTGAAGCCAGAAAATCATATACTTCACTGTTATTAAACTGTGCAAATGCCAGGTCAGATTTTGCGCCCTCCTTGGCCAGGATAAGATGATCACAATGCACTGTGGAGGGTACCGCTACCATTTTGCGACCGGCCTGCATAAACTGAAGCAGTGCCATCTGGGCTGTTGCATCCTGCATGGCAACCCGGTCGGGTAGAAAATTGACATAATCATACCCCCGCTTATGTGCCGATTTTGGAACTCCCACCTCAAGATGGGCATATAATATCTTTTCGGTAAGCGTAAGGGGACGGTCGATCAAATTCCTTGTAGTTTCAATACGCTGGGCGAATGTTTTATAAACACGTTGAATCAATTCCAAATCAAATGCCATGATGTAGGTAATTTATATTACAAATTAATACATTCTCGGTATATTTATAAACACAATTTCCGTCAAATTGATCACAAAGACCGTATGATCTCCAGTTCATCCATTAATACTGAATCAGCGGCAGTGGTATCCGATTCCGTAAAAACTTTTGCAGCCGGACCTGTTAACAGTACCACCGGACTTACTCCATCCGTGTCACCCGAGGCAATAAACTCTTTCCGTACCATCAATTCTTTAAGCCTGTTGAAGTAATTTCCAAAAAAGGGTTTGACTATCCCGTTGGTCTCAAAGGTATACTTGTACCACTTGGGATGAGGTACGATACTTGCTAAATAAACACTTTCCTGCAGGTTAAGTTCGAAAGGGGTTTTGTTGAAATAAAACCGGCTGGCCTGGTTAATACCGTAAATGCCAGGGCCCCATTCAATCATGTTGAGATATACCTCATACATCCGTTGTTTAGAAACCAGATTCTTGCTTTCGATAAGCCAAACGATCAAGGCTTCCTCAATCTTACGGGCTAAAGTTTTGTTCCTGGTGAGGAACACATTTTTAACTAGTTGCATAGAAATTGTGCTTCCTCCCCGTGCAAATCGTTTTTCCTTAATGTTGGCTGCTATAGATTCTCTGAAGGCATTGACATTGAAACCATTATGATAGAAAAAGCTTCCATCTTCCGAGGTCATCACCGCTGCCCGTAAAAAAGGTGAAATTTGCATAAAAGCGGTATAATCAGGGTTTTCAGGACCAATCATGAATGCCGCAATCAATTGCCCGTGTTCGTATACCTTGTGGTAAAAACTTCCATTGATCATGCGGTAATCATCAGCTCCAAATTCCACTATGTTGAAATTATCAGCCGTTAAACCGGTGTTGAACAACAGGCTATCGGGATTGTTCCAGTTGACTGCAAAATCAAGATAATAATGCAGTGTTCCTTTTGCTTTCAGTCCAACGAGACTAGTGAACATACCTCTTGGAAGTGAGGAGAAGAAATCGTTTGCGTCCCAGCTGACAGGCAGCAGTTTTAATTGAATTTCAGGATCATGAGCCAGGCTTATCCTGAAATAAGGCTTTATCATAATCCGGTTGAGGTAAGCCTGTGTCGAACTATCGAGTTCAATGGTTGCAGAACCTACCCTTATATGAAAGGTCGACCTGAAATGGTCGATCTCAATACTACTGGTTGAGAGGCGCTCTCCATTCAACTCGAATCCTGCAAAATTAAAGGTTCCTTCAATACTGGTCATGTGACGGCTGTGATTTGACAGATTCAGTGTCAGTGAGAGCGAATCAAAACCGGCCGATATGCCATATTTTTCACGCAACAACGGTATAGGCAGCATGCTGGTGTCTGCATTGGCCAAATGCAATTCAATAACAGAAGAGTATTTGTCAAAACGGCCTTCAATGGGTATTTCCACGCGGGATTCCTCACCGGCAAATACCAATTTAGCCGTCATCTTGCCATGCAACAGTAATAAACCGTGAATACCTATTAAAGTCGGTGTTCCGGCAGATGAAATCCTTATCTGAATCCGGTTTATCCGTGTTTTAGCAGGTGCATAACCGAATAACCTGCGTATATTCTTATTGGCCAGGTCAGCCAAATCTTTCCCCCTGAAAAGATCAAGCATCCCGGTGGTATCATCCGTTTTTTCAATCACTTTTTTAAAGACCTTTTTTTCAGCATGATAGCGGATGGAGATGGTTCTGCATTCAAATTCCCTGATCCTGATATTCTTCAAAAACAGGGGCAGAATTCTTACCCTTAGAGAAACTGAATCCATGAAAAGCTCATCCCCGCCCTTTTTGCTTTGCACATATATCCCCTTGACCAATACCGTATTCAATCCTTTAAACCTGGCATCGTCCCAATGAGCAGAGAACTGGTGACTTTTAATTCTGGCATTTATAGAAGCGATTGCCTTTCGCAGAACAAATCCCCTGATAGCGAAAGAGACCACCAATACAAGGAATAAAAAGGCTAAAAATGAAGGGAGTACTAACTTTTGCGTCGGAATTTGTTTAAGGTTCATCTTAAATAACATTGAAGCTACGAAAATACACAATAAAAATTCAACCGTTATGACATTTGAAAGTAACGAATTGGCATGCTGTCATGAAACCTTAAAACAATACACTCGTAAACGAACAAACAATTCTGAAATAACAAAGTAACTTTGCAAAGCAATCCGATACATCCATGAGGTCATTATTCATACTGGCATTATTATTAATTTTTACGGAATCTTATAGCCAGTTAGCAGAAGATTTGAAAAACAAGGAAGTTATTTCGCGCAACAAGGTAAAGAATCAGGTCAGCTGGGATTATAAATACTCAGGGGGAAAGCCGGGAAAAACCGGTGTTAAAACTTCTGTAACCACATATGCTGGGAGCGGTGACATATATCAGGTAAACGCACTCAATCCGAAGGGCACAATTTTGCATACCGAAAAATACAGCTACGATTCCAGGGGCAATAAAACGGAATATACAAGAAATTCAGGTGAAAGTTCCTATCAAAAAAAATATGCTTATAACGAAAAGAATCAACTTACCGAAGAAAGTGGTTTCGACGGGGTTGAAAACTTCAGAAACATTTATACTTACAATGCACTGAGTGAAATGACGGAGATCAGATATATGAAGAAATCCGTTCTTCAGGAGAAAAGGATGTTCGTGAAAAATGATGCCTCAACAACGGTATCAGTTTATAACGCGGGAGGAACATTGACTTCAAAACTAATATTAAAATACGATGCTAAAGATAATTTAATTGAAGAAGTCATTTATGGAGTAAATCAGAGTGAGCTTGAGAAGAAAACCTACAATTACGATGATAAAAAAAACCTGAAAGAGGAAGCAAAATATAAATTGGATAAGATTACACTTAAAACAACTTATAATTATAATGCGTCTGGAGCCTTGCTGGAAATATTGGAGGAAGCGCCCGGCATTACTAAATTTGTAAAGAAAAGCCTAAATTATGATGCCAAAGGTAATCTGCTTGAAATAAAATGGCGTCGGAAAGGTAAAGAGGAATTCAACCGGATAACCTACCAGTACGATGATCAGGGATTGTGTTCCTCCTCAGATACCTATTACCCGGTAACTAAATACAGGGTGCTGACGAAGTATACGTATGAATACTATTAAACATTATTCTCCTATCTTTGCCCCGCCATCATCTGTATTGCTTACATGTTACTCAAAATTCATCCTGAAACCCCCGGTCAGAGACAGGTTCAAAAAGCCGTTGAAATTTTGCAGGACGGAGGTGTGATTATTTTCCCAACCGATACCGTTTATGGTTTGGGATGTGATGTTTTTAACCACAAAGCGGTTGAACGGGTAGCGCGACTTAAAGGCATCAATCTTGAAAAAGCAAATTTTTCTTTTATATGTCATAATCTCAGTCAGTTAACAGATTATGCCAAGCACGTAAACAATGCCACGTTCAAACTCATGAAGCAACACCTGCCTGGTCCGTACACTTTCATTCTTGAAGCCAGTAGTAATGTGCCACGGATTTTCCGCAACCGGAAAAAAACCATTGGCATCAGGATTCCGGAAAACAAGATCATTCTTGAAATCGTGAAAGAACTGGGTAATGCTGTTTTAACCACCTCCATACACGACGAGGATGAAGTACTCGATTATACCACTGATCCGGAACTGATACATGACCATTACAAGAACCTTGTGGATGCTGTAATTCACGGGGGCTATGGCAATAATATGCCTTCAACTGTAGTCAACTGCACAGGTTCGGTTCCTTTTATTATCCGCCAGGGAATCGGCCAGGTTGACTTTTAAACCCTTGTATATTTTTACCTAAACATACTTAAATAAGCCCCCCTTTCTGAGACGTTCCAACAGGGTATAGCCAAACGTTCGCAAGCACTATTCCATAGTAAAGCCTGATATTTTCTAACCGATGAATCAAGGATGAGCAGATCCATTTCCAATGATTTAGAAACTGCATCCAGGTCTGGTTTCAGTTTCCCTGAAACAATGACCAGATCGACTTTCAGCCGGCTACCGGGCTGGTAATTATAAAACTTATCATCCTGTAAAAATACCATGCGCTGGCCCGAATATTCAATAAGAAGGTTTTCACCCAGCCATGGAAACTCGCAAAATGAATTTCCCAGCCTGCCTATTTCAGACCTGGCATTTTTAAAATTAGTCAGGAATCTGATATGATTGGACACACACCGATCGATCCAGAAACCTGAAAGAGCATATTGCCATTTATTGTCATGGATAGATATTGTGGAATCACTTAACAATACTCCTTCTCTGCCATAAATTAGATTGAGAACGGAGGTGCCTTTCAGATTACCTATCAGCAGGATATGCTGATTATTTGTCGCGTTGTTGTGTGCCACATTCTGGAGTTGAAAGACTGAAAGCAAAGCAAGGGAAGCCCATAGCAGTATAGATTTTCTTTGTATAAAGAACAGGCCAAGGAATAAAATCATTACTGCCAATATTATGGTTTGATTCACGCTTATATGTATATTTTCAAGGAGTGCATAGGGCAGCATTTCAGTAAATGATACTGCCCTGTAAAGACCATCCATTAAAACCGCCAGAATCTTCCCCACTACCAGGGCAAAAGGATGTATGGCTGAAACAAGCAGAAAAACTCCAGCAACGCATATAATCACTGAAACCAAGGGCACCACATAAAGATTTGTCAGCCAAAAGTATACCGGAAACTGGTGAAAGTAAAACAGGGTCAGGGGTAAAGTAGATAACTGGGCCGCGCACGAAACAGTAAACAGTTTCCAGGTCCTGTCGGCCAGTAAGCTTTTAAGAACCAGCAGCCGGTACAGGACAGGCTGATATAAAATGATACCCAGTACAGCTGTAAATGACAACTGAAAGCTGACATCGGTAAGCAAGGCGGGCGAAAAAGCCAGCAGAATAAAGGCTGAGGCAAATAAAATATTATAAGTATTGATGTGTCTACTGAACAGATTACCAGTTATTACAAAACTTATCATAACGGCAGCTCGGTTCACCGACGAAGATAATCCGGTGACAAATGCAAATAACCAGATAACCAGGATAATGGCCATTGTTTTGAATACCTTTCCCGCATAGGAGCGCTCAAAGACACCTAATATGTAACCCAGGGTCAGTGCAATGATAGCCACATTAAAACCCGACAAAGCCATAACATGCATAACGCCTGCCTGAGAAAAAGCCTGTTTTGTATGAGCTTCAAGATCATTTCGATAACCCAGGGTCAAAGCTGCCAAAATGCTGTACAGGGTTTTGTTCAACCCTATTTTTTGATAGGTTTGTAACAGGTTGCCTTGATAATGGTACGCTAGTAATCTCAATGATTTTCTTTCACAATTCCAGGATTTCTTCCATGAGCCTGACTTCAGGTAGGCTTGTTTATATATATCTTTTGCAGCCAGGTACCCCCGATAGTCGAATTCACCAGGATTACCCGGAGCAGGAACATTGTTGATCAGGATATTTACCCATAACAGGTCGCCTGGTCCCAGCATTAGGGCCGCTGAATCTTTCTCCAGATAAAGCATGACCTTGTAACGCTCCTCACTCCAAATCCCCTTACACATGCCAACTTTTGTTCTGGCAGTTGCCTTAACAATATGATCCTTTATTTCAGGCGAATCTATTATCTGCAGTAAGTATATTCCCTGTGTTTCGGCTTTATTGCCTATACGTATGGCCGATTGATTCCGTATGTCCATGTTTATCAGACCCGCCATAAAAAGGATTATAGCAGACAATAAACCCGTCAGCCAGCCTGCGTGAAAGCTTTTATGCCTATTTACCTTCATCACGAGAATTATCAACAAAGCCATTATGGTTCCTGATAAAACCAGGAATGAGATCGTACTTTCCAATTTCAAAAAATGAGCAGTGCATATTCCTGCTGCGTAAAAGAAGAGTAGCCGGGCAAAAGGACTTTTTCTAAATATTGGCAATAACTGCATGCAACTTCAAATTAATTGCAGACGAAAACTTATTGAAAAATAATTCTTTTTTCTTTCATTTAAAACATTTTCCCTAAAGTTAATTTTCAGTGTACCAATAAGGTTTATAATGAATTTAATTCCTAAATTTGCGACTGTCCGTTAACAGATGAAAAGTAGAACATCTTAAAAGCATATAACATGGTTGATCTTAAAACAAAGTATCTTGGGATTGAATTAAAAAACCCTGTAATTCTTGGTGCAAGCAATCTTGTCACTAAAATCGATAACATAAAAAGAGCCGAGCAGGCTGGTGCTGCAGCCGTTGTGTACAAATCACTTTTCGAAGAGCAGATTCAGCTTGAAGCTGCACAGCTTGATGATGAGCTGGAGGAATATAACGAGCGCAATGCCGAAATGGTCAAATTGTTTCCTACTATTGAGCATGCCGGACCAGAAGAGCATTTACACAATCTTCGCAAGGTAAAAGAAAGTATTAAGATACCGGTTATTGCAAGTCTGAATGCCATATACACCGAATCATGGGTTGACTATGCCCAATTATTAGAAAAGACGGGGGTGGATGCCCTCGAATTCAACTTCTTTTTTATACCGCGTGATACCCTGACAGATGGCCGGGATGTTAAAGAGCAACAACTTGAAGTTCTCAAAGCGGTGAAATCAAAAGTTAAATTGCCCATCAGTGTTAAACTGAGCCCGTTCTATGCGAACCCTTTGAATGTCGTTGCTCAAATGGATAAGTTGGGTGTGAATGGATTTGTGTTATTTAACAAACTCTTCCAGCCTGATATCAATATTGATAGCCAGGAGCATTTCTCTCCTTTCAATCTTAGTAATCCTGAAGACAATAAACTGAGTCTGCGGTTTGCCGGCTTGCTTTACGGAACCATTGCGGGTTCAATTTGTGCCAATACCGGGATATACAGTGGAGGCGACGTTGTAAAAATGATCCTTGCGGGCGCCAATTGCGTACAGGTAGTAAGTACAGTGTATAAAAATAAGGTGGAATATATCTCCACAATTCTGAAAGATCTTCAATCCTGGATGGAATCGAAAAATTACAATCATCTGGATGATTTCAGAGGAAAGCTTTCCAATAAGAATATCAATGATCCCTTTGTTTACAAACGGGCACAATACATTGACCTGTTGCTCAAATCAGATCAGATTTTCAAGAAACATCCGGTGGTTTAAAAAACGGGTAGAGACGGGTTTGAAACCCGTTTCTACCTGTTTTTATTTCAATACCTTAATTTTATAGGGTACATCCACCTTACACTTGGTAATATCATACAGTTTCCCTTTTAACAATTTCTTTCTCAACGGATTTATCCGGTCGACGAACAGTATTCCGTCCAGATGGTCATATTCGTGCTGAATGACACGTGCTTTCAAGCCCTCATACTCCTCTTCATAAAAATTCCAGTTCTCATCGCAGTAGGTGATTTTGACCTTATTATGACGATCAACATCCTCTCTGATTTTGGGGAGACTTAAACAACCTTCATTCAATACCAGGGTTTCTTCACCAAGCACCTGAAGTTTCGGATTGATGAATGCTTTTTTGAAGTCCTTCAATGCCGGATCCTCATCTGCCAGGGCAGTGGCATCCACAACAAAAATCCTGATGGATTTGCCGATCTGGGGTGCTGCCAGACCCATTCCGTCAGATTTATACATGGTATCGAACATGTCGTTCACCAATGATTTCAAATTTGGATATTCAGCATTTATTTCCTTAGCTACCTGCCGGAGAATGGGGGAACCGTATACGACTATGGGGTAGATCATTGGTTGATGGTTGATAGTTATTAACTAAAAACTAATAACGAATAACGAAAAGTTTTTTCACTTTTAGTTTTTCACTTGATATTGTTTTCTTTGTATTCAAGGTATGATTGCAAAATGATGGTAGCACTGATGGCATCAATCAGACCTTTATTTTGCCGGTTCTTTTTTTTAACACCGCCTGAAATCATAGTTTGTACAGCTATCTTTGATGTAAAGCGTTCATCCACCAGAAATACTTCCTTATCGGGAAATGTTTTTTTTAGTAAAGCTATAAAAGGATCAATATATTTAACAGATTCGGAAGGGGTATTGTTCATTTGCCTGGGATAGCCAACAACAAATGAATCAACCTTTTCTTTTGCAGAATAGGATAACAGGAATGCTATCACTGCTGATGAAGGCACCGTAGTAAGACTGTTGGCTATCATTTGCAACGGATCCGTGGCAGCAATTCCCGTACGTTTCCGTCCATAATCGAGTGCGACAATTCTTCCCAATTCTTTGGTTTTTTTGCAAAGGTATAAAAAAAGGTAGAGACGGGTTTAAAACCCGTCTCTACCGCACAGGTTACTGGTATATTGCTATTTATTTTGCAATGAATAATCCATGGCAGCCAGCCGTTTGTAACTATTGTAACGCCACTTTGCATTCTCCTCGGCAGCAGCGAACAGTATAGCAGCATCTTTTGGAAAAGCTTTCTTCAGGGAAGTATAACGAACCTCGCTATTCAGAAATTCCTGGAATTTGCTCCAATCAGGCTCTTTGGAATCCAGTTCGAAAGGATTCTTACCTTCTTTTTCCAATAGCGGATTATATCTGTAAAGATGCCAGTAACCGGCCTCTACAGCCAATTTCTGCTCTTCCTGTGATTTATCCATTCCCAGGCGTAAACCATGGTTGATACAGGGTGCATAGGCAATGATCATTGAAGGACCGGGATAGGCTTCAGCTTCACGAAGCGTTTTTAAAAACTGATTTTGACTTGCACCCATAGCTACCTGTGACACATAAACATAACCATAGGTCATGGCCATAGCACCAAGGTCCTTTTTTCTTACCCTTTTACCCGAAGCAGCAAATTTTGCCACAGCACCGATCGGGGTGGCTTTGGACGCTTGCCCGCCGGTATTTGAATAAACTTCTGTATCCAGGACCAATACATTAACATTCTCACCGGAAGCCAATACATGATCTAATCCACCAAAGCCAATATCATAGGCCCAGCCGTCACCACCAAAAATCCAAACTGATTTTTTAATGAGATATTGCTGAAGATCAAGGATTTCCTTGGCAACAGGATTCTTTTCTTTGGACAATGCTTCAACAACCTTTAATGATGCGGCTTTTGATGCGCGCGCATCGCTGAGTGATTCCAGCCATTCTTTAAAAGTTTCGATGGATTTATCTGATAATCCAGGGTTAGATTCGATTGATTCCTTCATTTTGCGAACAATCCTCGTCCTCAACTTCTCAGCCCCCATGGCCATTCCAAGTCCGTATTCCGCATTATCCTCAAAAAGCGAATTTGCCCAGGCCGGACCTTTGCCTGCTTTATTGGTGCAATAAGGTGTTGAAGGAGCAGAGCCTCCATAAATTGAGGAACAACCGGTAGCATTGGCAACCATCATCCTGTCGCCAAAAAGCTGTGTGACCAGTTTAATATAGGGTGTTTCACCGCATCCGCCGCAGGCACCGGAAAATTCAAATAATGGTTGGGCAAACTGGCTATTCTTAACCGATTTATCAATTTCAACCAGAAGGTCTTTATTGGTGACTTTCTCAGCCATAAAGTCCCACCTGCCAATTTCTGCACTCTGTGAACCGAGCGGTTTCATGACAAGAGCTTTTTCCTTGGAGGGACAAACTTCGGCACACACACCGCAACCTGTACAGTCGAGCGGACTGACCTGTATGCAATACTGCAAGGATTCAAAGCCCTTCCCGATTGCTTTCAGAGCAATTGTATCAGCCGGTGCCCCTTTCATTTCTTTCTCATCGAGCAGGAATGGCCTGATAGATGCATGAGGGCATACAAAGGCGCATTGGTTGCACTGAATGCAATTTCCGCTTAACCATTCCGGAACATTCACAGCAATTCCGCGCTTTTCATATACAGTGGTTCCTGAAGGAAAAGTACCATCTTCGCGACCTGAAAATGCACTGACTTTCAGGTCATCACCTTTCATGCTATTGATTGGCTCAACAACATGTTTTATAAAATCAGGAATATTGCGGGTATCCTTTATAGGTTTGATTTCAAGGTTCGCCCATGATACGGGAATTTCTACTTTTAAAACATCACTTCCCCGGTCGATGGCAGCAATGTTCATGTTAACGATCTCTTCACCTTTACGGCCGAAGGTCATAATAATGGCCTTCTTCATCTGTGACATGGCATCCTCAAGGGGAATAACATTGGCGATCTTGAAGAAAGCAGATTGCATAATGGAATTCGTGCGGTTACCCAGACCGATTTCTTCAGCAATCTTGGTAGCATTGATGATGTAAAGCTTAATGTCGTTCTCCGCCAAAACCTTTTTAATACTATCCGGTAACCTCTTTTTGGTTTCTTCAGTGTCCCAAAGACTGTTCAACAGGAAAGTCCCTCCCCTTTTTATACCTTTCAGCATGTCATATTTTTCAAGATAGGAGGGAACATGACAGGCAACAAAATCAGGAGTACTCACCAGGTAAGGTGAACGTATGGGTTTATTCCCAAACCTGAGGTGTGATACAGTAATTCCGCCTGATTTCTTTGAGTCATAGGCAAAGTAAGCCTGTGCATATTTATCGGTGGAATCGCCGATGATCTTTATGGAATTCTTGTTGGCACCAACCGTACCATCTGAACCCAGGCCATAGAACTTAGCTTCGAAAATACCTTTATCGGAAATGCTGATTTCGGGCTTAACCGGAAGAGACAAATGGGTAACATCATCGTTAATACCCACCGTGAAATGCATTTTTTGCTCTTTGGCAGCCATATTTTCAAATACAGAAATGATCTGTACCGGCGTAGTATCTTTTGAACTGAGACCATAACGGCCTCCAAGGATCAACGGGGCATTAGGCTGGCCGTAAAAGACATCTTTGATATCAAGGTATAATGGATCTCCATTGGCACCTGGTTCTTTAGTCCTGTCGAGCACCGTGATTTTCTTTACGGATTTCGGAACCACCTTCAGCAAGTGTTTTGCAGAGAGAGGGCGGTACAAATGAACTACTACCACGCCTACCTTGGCACCCTTTGCATTCAGGTAATCAACCACCTCACGGGTTGTTTCGGTAACTGAACCCATGGCAATAACAATTTCCTCGGCATCGGGAGCGCCAAAATACCGGAAAGGAGCATATTCACGACCGGTTAGTTTTGAAAGCTCCTTCATATAACTTTCCACCATTTCAGGAAGTTTGTCATAGAAGGGATTTGCAGCTTCTCTGCTCTGGAAATAAATATCAGGATTTTGAGCTGTACCACGGGTAACCGGGTGATCAGGATTCAATGCCCTATCTCTGAACTCTTGCAGTGCTTTATAATCTAAGAGTCTGGCCAAATCTTCCATGGCCAGTACTTCAATTTTCTGTATTTCGGCAGAGGTTCTGAAACCGTCAAAGAAATGGAGGAAAGGCACTCTCGACTTAATGGCAGTGAGGTGTGCCACCGCTGCAAGGTCCATTACTTCCTGAACACTGCTGGTTGCCAACATGGCAAATCCGGTATGCCTTGTGCTCATCACATCACTGTGATCGCCGAATATAGAAAGAGCCTGGGCGGCCAGACTTCGTGCCGAAACATGAAAAACGGCAGGAAGCAACTCACCGGCAATTTTGTACATATTGGGAATCATCAACAACAAACCCTGTGAAGCAGTGAAAGTGGTGGCCAGAGATCCTGCCTGAAGTGAACCATGCAGCGCTCCTGCAGCACCTGCCTCGGATTGCATCTCTATCAGCCTTACTTCTTCTCCAAAGATATTCTTCTTTCCATTGGCTGCCCACTCATCAACATATTCTGCCATGGTTGAAGAAGGAGTAATAGGGTAAATAGCTGCAACTTCACTAAACATATAGGCTATATGAGCGGCAGCGTAGTTACCGTCACAAGTTACAAAATTTTTCTTTGTGCTCATCTTAACTCGCTTATTATTAGTATATTAGATTATATTTTTAAAATAAAGTACAAAAATACAATAAATCAGCTATATTCTGCTATTGTTTTCACACTACTGCTGTTATTCAGTTTCATTTTAAATAAGTCAGGCGGACTGCATTGTACAGCCTGTATTACAAATGAAAAATGCGGGCTTTTCCCGCATTTTTTATCCTTGCATACTTATTCTCCATTATTCATGGAAATCAGGAATTCCTCATTTGAATCGGTTTTAGCTAACCGTTCACGCAGGAATTCCATAGCCTCGATCGAATTCATATCGGTGAGATATTTTCTCAAGACCCATATTTTATTCAGGAAGTTCCTGTCAAGCAGTAGGTCCTCGCGGCGAGTACTTGATGCGGTAATATCAATGGAGGGATATACTCTGCGGTTGGATAATTTGCGATCGAGTTGCAGTTCCATATTGCCGGTACCTTTGAATTCCTCAAAAATCACATCGTCCATTTTTGATCCGGTATCTGTGAGAGCCGTGGCGATGATGGTAAGCGATCCGCCATTTTCGATATTGCGAGCCGCACCAAAAAAGCGTTTCGGTTTTTGCAGTGCATTAGAATCCACACCACCGGAAAGAACCTTACCCGAAGCCGGGGCTATGGTATTGAAAGCCCTGGCCAAACGAGTGATGGAGTCCAGGAGGATCACCACATCATGACCACATTCAACCAGTCTTTTTGCCTTTTCGATAACGATATTGGCTACGCGAACATGCCTTTCGGCAGGCTCATCAAAGGTGGAAGAAACAACCTCACCCCTTACATTGCGGGCCATTTCAGTAACCTCTTCGGGCCGCTCATCAATAAGGAGAATAATCAGGTATACTTCGGGATTATTGGCGGCAATAGCATTGGCAATGTCCTGAAGCAAAATTGTTTTCCCTGTTTTTGGCTGGGCAACAATCAGTCCCCGCTGGCCTTTGCCAATGGGAGAAAACATATCCACAACCCGTACCGATAAATTGGTTTTTTCACCAGGCTTAATCAACGTGAATTTTTCGTTCGGGAAAAGCGGGGTAAGATAATCAAAGGGCACTCTGTCGCGGATATATTCTGGATTGCGCCCGTTAATCTCAATAACTTTGATCAGGGGAAAATATTTCTCGCCTTCTTTGGGAGGTCTGATAGTACCTGTAACTGTGTCTCCGGTTTTCAGGCCAAAAAGCTTAATTTGCGATTGTGAAACATAAATATCATCGGGTGAATTCAGGTAATTATAATCCGAAGACCGTAAAAATCCATATCCATCGGGCATGATCTCCAGAACACCCTGGCAGGTAATAATACCATCGAATTCGGTAGGTTTATCCTGGGTAGCTTTTCTTTCAAAAGGAACCCTTTGCTGTGGCTCAAACCTGGGCTTTGTTTCAGCTGGCTGAACGATGGTGATTTCTCTATCCGGTTCAATTTCAGTCAGGTTACTCTCTTCCATCTCAACCTCGGGTACAATCAATTCTTCAAAATCAGTGTTTTTGACGGGCTTGTCATCATCAATCATACTGATTGTTTTATCGAGCAAATCCTCTTTGGATTTCGGATTTTCTCTTTCATCGTACCTGACAAATTCCTTTCTCTTTCTAAACTCCCCGGTTTGTCTGTTACTGTCGTAAGGTCTTTTGAAAAACGTACCCTTTTCCCTTTCTTTATTGGATCGAAAAGGTGCCGAATCGGATTTAGGTTCCTCGGTTTTACCTTCAGAACGGGCTTCGACCTGTATATCAGTAAAGACATCTGGTTTGTTTTCAAATCTGATATCACTGCTGAGCTCAGGTCTGTCATTATCACTGCGACGGGGCCGACGTCCCCTTCTCTTGTGATCAGGACTAAAGGGTATTTCCGGTTTCTTATCCGTTTTCTTTGTCTCAGTGGCAAGGATAGCCTGTTCATCAAGGATCTTATAGATCAAGTCCTGTTTTCTTAGAATGTCGGCTTTTTTAACATTTAATTGCTTGGCAATTTCCTTGAGCTCAGGGAGTAGCTTTTTGTTAAGCTCTAAAATATCATACATAATTGATGAGGAGGTTTATTTAAAAGAATATCTGGTGTGACGTTAAACTAACTATTACGCATGCAGGGCATTTAAATAACACAAATACAATGTGTCTCAGGATCAATAAAAAGATGGAATAGATAAGGGAATTCTGCTGCAATAATACGTATTTCATAATTAATACCAAAACAAAAGATAATTTTTTTTTCCTGTTACAAGTAATAGTAAAATTATATAACTTTAAAAAGCTCATATTGTGTGAAGGTTTGAGGCTGTTTTAGATTATAATATACTCATTATCTTATATTTATAATATAATAGCAGTTTGTCTCATTTGCAGAGCATGATAATTAGATGCTCTTATATCAGTTCCTGCGCCCAAAACCAAAACATAATCCCTAACGTTATGAGACAATTAAAAATTGTCAAACAAGTTACAAATCGTGAAACACCATCGCTAGATAAATACTTGCATGAAATTGGCAAGGTTGAGCTTATTTCTTCTGAAGAAGAGGTTGAACTGGCACAAAGAATAAAAAATGGCGATGAAAAAGCTCTCGACAAGCTGATAAAAGCGAATCTCAGATTCGTTGTCTCTGTTTCAAAACAGTACCAGAATCAAGGATTGAGCCTTCCTGATCTGATTAATGAAGGAAACGTTGGTTTGATTAAAGCCGCACAGCGATTTGACGAGACACGTGGATTCAAATTCATATCCTATGCTGTGTGGTGGATACGGCAATCGATACTTCAGGCACTTGCCGAGCAGGCCAGAATTGTGCGTCTGCCTCTGAATAAAATCGGCTCAATCAACAGAATCAATAAAGCATTCTCTGATCTTGAGCAATTGTATGAACGGGAACCATCCATACAGGAAATAGCTGAAGTTCTTGAGATGGCTCCCGAAGATGTTAAGGAAGCCATGAAAAGCGCCGGACGTCATGTTTCCATGGATGCCCCTATCAAAGAAGATGAAGATGGCACCCTCTACGATGTTTTACTTAGTAAAGATACTCCCAGTCCCGATAAGGGCCTATTGACTGATTCTCTCAGAAGGGAAATTGAGCGGGTATTGTCGATGCTCACTTACCGAGAAGCGAATATCCTCAGGATGTATTTCGGTTTGAACACCAAATACCAATTTACGCTTGAGGAAATTGGACAGGAGTTTAACCTTACCCGTGAGCGGGTGCGACAAATTAAGGAAAAAGCCATTAAACGACTGAAAACCGCCACGCGCTGCAAATTACTGAAGGCTTATCTTGGATAGTGATGTCGGGTTTTTTACTATTTTTGTGCTGAAACTATTTTTCTGCCGCTATGACCCGATTCATTGCACCTTCTTTACTTGCCGCTGATTTTACAAACCTGCAAAAGGATATAGAAATAGTAAATGCCAGTGAGGCCGACTGGTTCCATCTTGATATCATGGACGGGGTTTTTGTCCCCAATATTTCCTTTGGCCTGCCGGTGGTTAAAGCCGTTAAAAAGTTGGCCAGAAAACCTCTCGACGTACATCTGATGATCGTGGAACCCGAGAAATACCTGAGTAAATTCCGTGATGCAGGAGCAAATAACCTGACTGTACATTTCGAAACCTGCAAACATTTGCACCGGACAATTCAGGAAATCAAGGAATTGGGCATGAATGCCGGAGTGACCCTGAATCCTCATACTCCCGTGGAATTACTGGAAGAAATTATCATATATGTTGACCTGGTTTTAATCATGACAGTAAATCCGGGATTTGGAGGCCAAAAGTTTATCCCGACTTCATATAAAAAAATACAAAAAGCCAAAACGCTGATCCATGAATCCGGTTCCAAAGCACTTATCGAAGTGGATGGCGGAATAGATTTAAGTAATGCCGCCGGTTTATTTGAAGCCGGTGCGGATATCCTGGTTACCGGCACAACCGTGTTTCATTCCGCCGATCCGGCAGCAACGATTCATGAGCTGAAGATGGCGGGGATGAAAAAGTGACTAGTGACTGATAACATACCCACACTCACCCTCACACCCACACTCACACTCTAATCGTGGAGCTGCCGGGAGTCGAACCCGGGTCCAAACAAGCAACCCATAAGCTTTCTACATGCTTAGCCCAATCTTGGTTTTAGTACACAGGCTGGCATTGGGCGGCCCACCTGTATCTTATCTCCTTTTATCTTATCCGGTTTCAGGAGCGTTTACCGGACCAGCCTTACCTTTATGTGCCCCTTGATCCACCGCCGTATGGCAGGGCAATGGAGGAACAGCACGTCCCGACACCTGGTGAAGGGATTAAGCCTGAATCTACTAAATTTCGATTAGGCAGCGAGCGCGTAATTAGCTTCGCCATTTAATTGTTTGCACTGCAGTTTTACGGGATGCCATGCGAAGCCCGGCATGCTTACTTACCTGTTAACTTGCTGTCAAAGCCAGAACAGCCCCTTACTGTGTGGGTGTGGGTGTGGGTGCGGGTCAAAGAACTTGAGGCAAAGATACTGAAAAAACAGGAAATTCTATGAAATTATTTCATTAGGCATTGTATGTTGTGGAGGCGGTGTCACCACCACGACCGGTCCAATTGGTATGAAAAAACTGGCCCCTGGGCCTGTCGATGCGCTCATAAGTATGGGCTCCAAAGTAATCGCGCTGGGCCTGTAAAAGGTTAGCAGGCAGACGCGCTGACCGGTAACCATCATAATAAGCGAGGGCTGATGATAATGAAGGGACGGGTATACCATGCATAGCCGCTGCAGCTATTATCCGCCGCCATCCGCTTTGGGCTTCTGTTACCCGGTTGGTGAAATAGGGATCCAGGAGGAGGTTTTGAAGTTCAGCATCCCGGCTAAAGGCTTCCTTAATTTTATCAAGGAATACTGAACGGATGATACATCCGCCACGCCACATTAGTGCAATTCCGCCATAATTCAGGTTCCAATTATATTCTTTGGCCGCTGTTTGCATTAAGGCATATCCCTGTGCATAGGATACAATTTTTGACGCATAGAGTGCATTGCGGAGATCTTCCACCAAAGCCTGTTTGTCACCGGTGAAGGGCGCGGTTGGTATCTTTAAAATCTCAGAGGCTTTGACCCGCTCATTTTTTATGGCGGAAAGTGATCTGGCAAATACCGCCTCGACAATAAGTGTAAGTGGAACACCCAGTTCCAGGGCTTCAATTCCTGTCCACTTGCCCGTGCCTTTTTGTCCTGCCGTATCCAGTATTTTCTCTACCAGGGGTTCGCCATTTGCATCTTTATAGGCAAGAATCTCCGCAGTTATTTCAATCAGGTAGCTGTTTAATTCTCCCTTGTTCCAGGTTGAGAAAGTCTGATGCATATCCTCGCTGGTCATTCCGGCCAGGTCTCTGAGAATGTGGTAAGCTTCGCTGATGAGCTGCATATCACCGTATTCAATGCCGTTATGCACCATTTTCACAAAATGACCTGCGCCATCCTCCCCTACCCAGTCGCAGCATGGAGTTCCATTCTCCACCTTAGCAGAAATAGCCTGAAATAAAGATTTGACTTCCGGCCAGGCGTTGACCGATCCTCCCGGCATAATGGATGGGCCTTTCAGTGCTCCTTCCTCACCGCCTGAAACCCCGGTACCGATGTATAAGAATCCTTTATCCTCAACATATCTGGTACGCCTGATGGTATCAGGAAAATAGGAATTTCCCCCGTCAATAATAATATCGCCCGGTGCAAGGTGAGGCAAAAGTTGCTCAATGAGATCATCAACCGGCTGTCCGGCTTTGACCAGCATCATGATCTTTCTTGGTCGCTTAACCAGCTTTACCAATTCATCGATGCTATGTGCACCCTGTAACTTTTTACCTTTTCCTCTGCCCTGTATGAATTTGTCCACTTTTTCAACCGACCGGTTAAATACAGCTACGGTGTAACCTTTGCTTTCCATGTTCAGTACCAGGTTTTCACCCATAACTGCCAAACCAATAAGACCAATATCTGCTACAGCATTCATATGTTATGATTTTCAATAATTAATCCGGTATTTTGAAACCAATTTTTTGGCATTTTGCTTTTATTTCATAATCTGCATGATCCAGTACCAATGTAAAGGCTTTGAATTCGCGCCTCGGGAGATATTCCCCTCGTTGTTTTTCAAAACTTTCAGGTGTTTCCCTTAACTTCTTATCGTCATCAGCCACATTGTAAGTGTGTAAAATAGCCCTGAATATAACCTCTTCATGAGTAAGGCTCTTGCAATCAATCCGTATCTCATGATTCATTGGATCCTGAATATGATTGGTTTTCCAATTTTCCATTTCCAGCTTGAAATACCGGCTAAGTTCACGAATGATCATGGCTGTGCCGCTCGCTTTACCATCAGCCGAATATCCGGCAATATGCGGTGTGGCAAGCGTGCACATATGCATAAGCTCACGATCAATAGCCGGTTCATTTTCCCAGACATCAAGCACCAGTCCGGCAATATTAG
>Ga0315284_10003635_pt1 | contig 21924 bp, 20 predicted proteins | sample YL17G09_16_MG_FD_203696 | JGI IMG/M metagenome (GOLD analysis project Ga0315284, IMG submission 203696) | Sediment microbial communities from Yellowstone Lake, YNP, Wyoming, USA - YL17G09_16 | ecosystem: Environmental > Aquatic > Freshwater > Lake > Sediment | place: USA: Wyoming | collected... | reverse complement strand
AGAGAAAAAGATAAAAATATGTATCTTTAAGAATAATAATTTTATGTATTATAAATATATTATGGTTAATTCTGGAAAAAGGAAATATACTAAAAAAACGATTATGAGGGGGGGGGCAATTGAATTTTTATTGATACCATTTACACAAAATAATAGACAAAATATGTCTAGAGCCATTAATAAACAAGGAAGTGAACTATTACAGTTTATTGATGGAACACAAGATACTTTTTTTAATACATTTAGACGTGTAAAATTTTCAAAAAGTTGTTCAAAATGTTATTTAGTAAATCAAGGTAGTGTAGTTGTACCTTATCAATTAATTTATAAAGAAGATAATAATGTATATCAATATACAGCAAATGATATGCAAAGATTTAGACTTGTAAAACAAAACTCACAAATGTCTGATGAAGATGTTGCGAGACTAATGAATGTAACTTTGGAAATGCTAAATTCAAATATTAATAGTAATCCTGCTTATAAGACATGGGAATATAACTTATATGAAGCAATTTCAAAAGGTCAAATATCAATTGATCAAATATATAATTTTTTATATACTGATGGAAATAGTCATAAAGCTTTTAAAGCTGGAAAAAATGTAGGTATTTTTTGGACTAAATTTCATAGTAATTATGAAAAATATTTTTTTTAAATTTTTATAATAATTTTTTGAAATGGCTATCTATTTTCTAGTTACAGCGCCCCTTATCTTGCCAAAATTCTTCTTTTTGGGCTCCAATTTGTCTTCCAATTCCTCATAAGAAATATGCGTCTTCTGTGGATCCAATTTCAGAGTCTTCTTGAGATCCTTGGATAATAATTCCACTGGATATTCACAAATTTCGCGGTTTTCTGGGTTGAATAAAAAAGATGCGACCTGTTTGTCCCTGGTATAGACAATTTCTAGTATTTTAATTGGGGCGCTGGAATAAAAGTCATGGCTCCTGGGCAGAAAATTACAGTGTGCAGAAGCCCCTTTTTCCAGCTGATTCTTCAGCATCTGGCGGAAATACCGGTTCGCCGATTGAATAACAAAAGTTTCAAAAATGATCTTGTCATCTTTGTAATCAATCAAATGGAATACATATTCCGCTATTTGGGATTCGTACATGAAGTGTGCTTTGCAATCAATACTGAAGCGTGAATCCTTCGGATAACTAAAATTCACGGTTTCCCCACAGAAAAGGCACCTCTTTTGAAAAAAAGGGACCTTTGTTTGATTAGGAGAGGGATGTGCTGGTGGATCCACTAGCAATGGTGCGGCAATTTTTTCTATTATTTCGGCAAGAATACTGCTGACAATTCCGGCAGCAGAAGACGGTTGCTCATTATCTTTGTTGATTTGTGTACATGAATTGCAGATTTTGGGCTGGATAATGCAGCATGTTTTAACCTCTCTTTTTTTGTTAGTAAGAAGGCAATGGTTGTCAAATGCGCAGCCGCCTTTGCTGGCACTTCCGATGCTCCCGGCGAAAATGGCGGTTGTTAGGATTTCTCCGAATTTTCCGATTCCATCGAACGCCTGGGAAATATTGAGATTGTCGGTTTCTTCGTCCTGGATTCGCTCCAGCTCGTAGTTGAACTGTCGGACCAAAAGGGATCGTGTTTTTTCCATTGTTATTGTTGGAATAGGAAAAGAGGGCGAAAATATTTATCATTTTTTATTATTATTTAAAAATAATTCAATAAATAGTTCCAATCAGAGAACAATGACTGAACGCGATACATTACAATATTTAAGAAATTATGGAAAAAAAGTAGAAGAGAATGAGTCCAAATTAGGTAAATTGGAGGAATCCGTGAAGTGGGATCCCAAATTGGGACTTCAATTAAAGGGTCCAGTATATTATTCCAATCATCTTATTCCCACAGAGAACGGTAAAATAAATATTGGAAGTGTGAATCATTTTGTAAATCATATTTATTTGGCGGGAAAAATCATTTATCCTGATGCCCTCGATTTTGGCGTGAACCATGACTTTTGTATTGATAAAATGGGGAAAATTGGCTTTCATGCAAATCAACATCTGGATGGAGTTACAATAAAAGGGCTACCTCATTTTACTATCCAGAATGTCCCTTATGTGGGCGATGGAATCATGTATTTTGAAATGGAAAAAGGGAGTATTTCCGATTTTGTGAATTGTCAAGATATTCTCGGAATTGATGGAATATATTATCAAGTACTGGAAATAATTAGAGACAAAATCCGTGTAGCATCTTTGTACCAAATGAGCACCCATATGGAGCCCAATAAGCACTATGACGTTATTATTTATAATACGATTTTAGGGCTGAAAACAGCGAAAGATGAAGATTTTCTCAAAATCAATGCATTTGGTGATATTTTTTATAAAACAATGGAAAGAAATGCCGATATTAACTTGAATGGAGAAGTATTTATTCAAAATCTGAAGGTAAATGAAATTACCCTAATGGGAAATGGACTATCTGCAGTTATTCCCAATTTAAATGCTGAATTTTTATGTGGGAAAAGGGCTCCCTTAGAAGGTGAATTAGTTAGTACAAAAGACCGACAAGAACTATGGAATAAAAATTTTGGCAATGATATGGGAATGACATTTCATCGAATATTAGATGTGGGCGATCCAATCCATGACATGGATGCAGCTAATAAACGCTATGTAGATCGATATTTATCTGGATTGAAAATTGCGAAATCAGTTTCCTGTATTGCGACAGAATCTTTTGACGCAGATTATGACAAAACAACTAGGAATTTACATTTGCGAATCAGTGATAGCCTTAAGTCAAACACAATGATTCATATTTTTGATGATTATAAATTACAGGTAAATGAGCGGATCCTATTGATTAACCAGGCTAATAAATGGCAAAATGGCGTGTATCAAGTTATAAGTGATGGGATAGAAACAAAGAAGATTATTCTACAAAGAACAGGAGATTTTTGTGATAAAAAGAGCTCAGATGAATTAAAAGGCTATTATACATTTGTGCGAAATGGGAAGAAATTTGGGAATACTGGATTCGTTTTTGAATTTACTGATGATTTTATTTGGGGGGAATCACCAGTGAATTTCCACATTTTTTCAAAAATGGAGAATTGTGGGGGGATCCATGGAATAAAGAGAATTGGGAATAATTTTTCTTTGAGTATCGATGACAAGGTTCTCAAAATAGAAGATGATAAATTGAGCATTCAACCGGGAAAAATCGGCAATCATTATTTGGAGAATCGGGGGATTCATATTTTGCCAGAAGGTGGTATTGATATTGAACAACAATCTATTCAATTAGGTGATCATGTAAAATTAGGGCTGCGGGTGAATAAGAAGCAATTTAAATTTGGGAAAAATGGTGAATTACAATTAGCGAACCATGGTGGTAGCGGAGATAGAGGAAGTGGTGGCAAAATCTCCTCCACAGTTGTAGAGTGTCAAGCGGAAACATTCGCTGGGGTATTTCAGGTTTACCCACCTAAGCGTTTTGAAGTGACTATCCAATACAGTGATGATTTTTTTGAGAAAGAGAAAAATATGGTAGTTCAATATTATATTTGTAGTCTGAATACTGATGGGAAAGAATCGCATTACAGAACAAGTGATGAGTATGCAATTTGCGATGATGCAAAAAGTATTTTTGCCAATCTGGACTGGGATTTGGAGGTGGCGTGCCAGGGGTATGTTGTATATCGGCGCATAGGTGCTACGTACGCAAAAGTCCGGATGACTCATTTAGAATCCATGCTATTAGACGTTATTATTCCAAAGAATTTCAGTAAAATTGATTGGCAGCCGACCAGTTCACTGCCACCTACAGAAAATCAGACAAAAATTGTTGTAAATCAGCTAGGTATAAAAGGAAATAATTTTATCACCAGTGGAAAGTTGGGAATTGGAACAATCTCTCCCAAATCAGGGCTTCATGTGAAAATGAATGATATTATAGATGGAGGAGCAGCTGGAAGCACTGGAGGAATTGGACTTTGCATAGAGGGAAATGATCGAACTACTGAAATGCTTCGGATGATCGGCAAAGGAATAAAAAATGCGCGGATTACTGGAGAAAATGGTGAAGGGCGATCAATGATAGAAATGGGGAAAAATATAAAATTAACTATTGGAGACGAAGAGGGAGTCCTCTATTTGGGGCGCGATGAGAATGCAGAGGATAAAAACATCAACCGAAAGATGGGAAGTGATGATTTTGTTGTTCAAGTTCAAGATGGCTCAATTTATTCTGCAGGAGAAATAATGGCGGGGGATGGCAAGCCTTTTGCGACATACAATAATAAACTGGGCAATAATGCAGCGATTCTGAAAACTGGGTGCGTTGGAAATAGCATCGGGAATCAGGTGGCTTTTGCATGGGAAGGTGATCAATTGCAGGCGGTGCCCTTCAATGATGGTAATATGCTGACAAGGAAGAAGGTTCAAGTCAAAAATTTCACGATCCAGCACCCGGTCTATCCCAGCAAATATTTGGTGCATGCCTGCTTAGAGGGGGCAACAGCGGACGTTTATTACCGTGGGCGGGCTGATATTCAGACTGCCCGTGAATTTGTAGATATTAAATTGCCAGATTATTATTGTCATATTGTGGAGCCTGGGTCATCTACGATTCTATTGACGCCAATTGGGCGCCCATTTGCGCACTTAGGTGGTGAAATATTGGAGCGCGAGAATATTATTCGGGTCTACACTGATGCTCGGTATAATTCTAGGATTCCCTTTTATTGGGAAATTAAGGGGAAGCGGAAAGACACGGATTTTAAAGTGGAGCCCGAAAAGGATGAAGTTGAGGTAAAACAATGGGGACCTTATACGTACATGAATAATAATTTCTTATAATAGATTAGTAGAACGAATGTATAAAAAGATAATCAATTTTTTCGCATTTGTCGCCCTTCTTTATTTTATTTTATTATCTTTTCAACCAGTTCGATATTATATTTGGTATCCTACAATCACGAACCATTATCCCAATAATGGGCGCGAAATTGGGATAATAGTCCGCGATTATATACAGAAGAGGACTCAAGAGGACATCCAATTTTTCAAATTGACTGATCCTAGTCCATTGGAAGCCTTCAGGAGTAAAATCTCGAAAGAACAATTCAATCGATTGAAAAAAGAGGTTATATCTCGGAAAATAATTGTGAAAATAATGTTTTACAAAAAACTTTACAATAGGGCGCGCCCTGTACAAGTGGCTCCAGTAATAATAGATGCATTGTATTCTACAACTGCAAATACGCCGTCTTATCCATCTGGACATGCAATTCAGGCTTATTATGCCGCAAAAATGTTGTCCCAATGGGTGCCTGAAAAGAAAAAAGAATGGGAGGCTATTGCGGAGAGATGTGCGAATATTCGCGTTATTGGAGGCGTTCATTATCCTAGCGATAGAGATTTTGGAAGATGGCTTGTTGATAATAAATTTTAGAAAATAATATAATAACTTAAAAGATTATTGTATTATATAATAATATATATAATATAAAAATGAACGTTGGTAAAATCTATATAAGACCATTACATTTAGTTACTTATCGAACATTCAATTCAGAATATTATTCAAATCTACGTAAAAAAATTATTGAAAATTATAATTATAATAATAAAAAGAAACGAATATTTGTTCAAAAAGAGCCAAAAAAAATAGTTACAAATTATGGTAGTTTTCAAAATTTTGATAAGACAAAATGGTCTCCAGTTGATATTGTTGTCGAAATGAAGTCAATAGATAACACTGATGATGAGTGGATCGATGTAAAAAAAATATTATAATTCCTATAATTCTTGTAGATTATGCATTTCCATATTATTTGTCATTCTACTTCTAATAAAATTTTCAATACTTGATACGCGCCTAAGTGCGTTATTCCCAATTTCTTTTATTTCTGTTACAACATGAACTCGTAAAAAATAGAATGCAGATGTCATAATAAAAATATGCCACAATGTGTGAGTTATCCAATATGGGATAGTATCCGTATAATATGTAATATGAAAACATCCAATTCCACTAATTGCAAATATTGTTCCTTTGATTAAATTATGTTTTTTGAATTCTGGACATTTTTTTCTAAAAATAAATATTCCAAAGACCATAAAAAAGCAAATACCTGCTATAATAAGTTCAACTCGTATTCCAAAATCATCATAAAAAATCATGAACAGGCTGAATGTTCCAAGAATATTTAGGGGAATTCCTTTATATTTTTCTGGGACTTTTGCTGTAAATATTGATAATGTAATCATAACCATTATTGCACAATAAAAATCAATAAATTGGAATGTTGAATATAATTTGGGTTGACTATCTTTATAACTCGATAGTGCATGATATGTCATTGAAACTACCATTGATTGGAATAATACCCATCCTTCAATAAAATATTGTTCTTTTATTGAAGCATAGATTGCCAATAGCATAAATAAATTTGAAAATATAAGTAATAAATCAGTCCATTCCATATTTAATAAGATAAATGGATTTACTTTTAGATAAACTCATTTGAAATACTAGTGATAGAGAGATTTTGGATGCAAAATTTCTGTCCAAATCGGAGTCCACTATAAAAAAAGATAAGATAAAAACATTGGGAAAAATAGATTATAAATGGTTATATTAAAATTTAGAATTATTGAATATATATTTATAATGAAAAATAAAATATTTTTCGTTTTCTAAATTATAATAAATAATCTTTTTATTTCCATCATATTGTAAATCATATTTATTTATAAATTCTGAAATTTGTAATATTCCATTATAAATAGATAAAAAACCATTATCATATAAATTGTGACAATATCTACACATAAATTCAACAATATTTATATCATTAATCTCATTTTTATTTAATATAAATCTTGGCTTCAAATGTGCAGTTTCCAGTAAACACAGTGGTAATCTTTTATCACAAATTATGCAAATTTGTTGCTTATTCGAAATTAAATACTCTCTTAATTTTTGTTGTTCTTTTCTAATTTCTCTCAATTTATATTTTTTATAATTTTTACTATATTTTTTATAAAAATTATAAATAATTATTGAATAATAATATTTATGATCATTTAATATTACTTTTCCTTCTTCTGATAATTCATAATTTTTATTATGAATAAATATTATATTATTTTTAATTAATTTTATTAGTTTTTGTTTTATTTCATTTATTTCAATCTCATTATTATACCGAAATTTTATATAATTATATATATCTTCAAGTGTATTTTTATCTTGTAAAATAAATGAATTAATTATATAGTCTTTCATATTTTTTATAGTCTTTTATAAATTTGTTTTTAAATCGATATTATAGCCTCTTTTACCTGAATTCTTATTTATACCAATACCTTTACTAATTTCTTCTTTGTAATCTAATTTTTCAAACTCTTCTTTAAATTTTTTTAGTTTTTTCAAAATTGTTTTCCCATTTAGTTTGCACCATAATTCATATTTTTCGTATATATCTTTTATACCAAATCTTAAATTTTGCTTGTCAGTTTTTTTACAACATGAGTTTGCAAATAACAATATATCATTATTAATTAAAGTTTCTTTTACAATATTTAAAGAAGGATGTATAATTTCCAATGAAAAAATTTCAGGTTTATTTCTGTCATATAAATATAACCATTCATCTGGAGTTTTCCAATAATATTGAAAAGGTAATTCAGTATCACCATTATATTCATCTTTAATAACTGTATATTTAACTTTATCACCATTAACAACATATGGATTTTTTTTTAGATAGTCATTTGTTTGTTTGGGAAAATCTTTAATATCAGTTGATCCAACTATATGATAATAATTTTCATCTATATAATTTATGATAATACATTCATTTGGTTTACTTCTACTATAATTATATTCTTTCTTATTTAAAATATATGTATTTATACCAATTTTTCTATTCATATTATCTGTAGTAGGTATATAAATTGAATATTTATTGCAATTTGGAAATTTTTGTTTTAGATAATATAATGTTGATTGTTTATTAGAAATATTAATGTTTTGTTTATATTCTTTAATAGGTATTAATGGTTTATATATACCATATTTATCAATAAATTCATTACAATCAATTTCTTTTATTTCATTAATACAAACATAATTGGGTAATTTTTTTTCTTTACACCATTCTATCAAATCATCATCATTCATATCATCAATACTTATTAATGAATAACCATCCATTTCTTTATCAAACCGTTTGATTTTCTTTATATTTTTCTGTTTTTTTGATGCATCAATATATTTCATATATTTTCCAAACTTTAATTCGCCATTATCAAAAATTTTATTCTCTAGCAAATCTTTAATTTCTTCCCAATTTTCACATTTCATTATAAATTTTTCTATCTCTTTTATAAATCTCACATAAAAATTTTGTATTATATCATATAATTTAGGTGTAGTCCATAAAGTAAGTTTCATTAGCCCATTTTTAAGCTCTAAGTCATTATATTTTCCCTGTAATCTTAATCGCTGTGAAATATCGGTGCAGTTTAATGAAGCATGAGATACAAAATACTGATCTGTTAAATGCAGTGAATAAATATCATAATCATCACTTGTAAAAGAATATCCTCTTTCTCCATATTTTCCGGTGATTGTTATAATTGTTTTATATAAAATACTTGTACCACTCTTTTCAAATAAAATTCTTAATAATTTATATACAAATTTTATATTTAATATTTTTGTATTTATACTGAAATAACAATAATTATTCGGTAGTTTTTCAAATTTTTCAGCATCTATAGATGATCCATATACTCCTCCTAATTGCCATAATCTTTGGCTTGTTGATGATTCTTCTGAATCCCATTGAGATAAACGTTTAAGTTCCTTTTCATATTTTTTTGATAAATATAATCTTAAACATTTTCCATGATATATCACAATAAATAAATCTGAAAAATCATTAATTATTTTATCTACTAAAAAAAATTGATTCTCTCTTATTTTTTCTTCACTTATTAATAATGAATTATATTTAATTGTTGGTCTTTTAAGTATTTCTTCTATTATTTTCTTTATATTGATATTATAATCTTTGGCAATATCATAACAAGGTTTTTTGTTATTATTTTCAATATCTTGATAATCCCACCAAGATTCTACAAGAGTTGTATTATAATTTATAGAATCATTAAATAATCCAAAATAATCATTTGATCTTTTCATTTTATGAACTTTTGATACTTTAATTTGTATATTTGTATTGTCACTTAATCTAGTAGTTATATTATACAACAAAGAATGTGCAGTACCAGTAATATGTAACGCATATTTTACTTTTTTATATATTTTTGCAAGTAATATTTCACAAGCAGTAGAATCTTTTAGATCATTTTTATTCATTTGATCATTTGAAGAAGTTGGACTCATTAAATCACTTTCATCAACTAATATAGTTATATTCACAAGTTCATCATTATAATAAATATATTCACTAAATTTTGCATTTATTTTTTCTAATTGTGTATGATTCATTAAACAACAAAATATATCATTTGAATTTATTGCGTCTTTATTACATAATTTATTAATAATATTATCACTATTTATATCTTTTAGTTCTGGAAGTTTATAATCTTTCCAATATTCAATATTCTTTTCCTCATTAAAGAATTCTTGAAGATCATTATTAAATTCTTCAAATAAAGATTTTATAAATTGAATATTAAAATTGTATTTTTCAGTTCCAAGTATATCATCTTGTAATTGTTTTTGATCTATTGTTAAATTTCTAAAAATATATAAAACTGGTCTTTTTAGTATATGAACTGAGATCCACATAATTATACAAGCTTGAACTCTTTTTCCAAGTTGTATATCTCCCCATAATAATTCTACGATTGATTTTTCATTCTCTTCCAAATTAAGTGCATTTAATAAATCTTCTTCAAATGATGCTAAACTAATATTTGGAATATTTAATAATTTTATTGGATTATTTCCCCAATTATGTCGTTCTAAACTTTCTCCATTAATATATTTACACTTATCTAACATTATATTAATAATTTTTTCAAGTGGTTTTTTAAATATTTCATTTCTTTTTCTATAAAATATATCTATTTTATCGTGCAAAGATGTCATTTGTGTAATTATATATTATATAAAGGCATTTCCTTTAAGTCATTTTTGAATAATATAAAGTGAAAATGCCTTGAAAATAAATGCCTTAAAAATTATATAACTCAGCTTAAAATTTATGATATATTTTATCACAATGTATCATAATAGTTTTTTAGAATCGAAGCGCTATGCGAAACTTCACATTGAAAATAATTTAGAGGTTCGTAACCAGAATTTGGCGGCATTGATTGTTGAGGGAGGCAGTATATTTAAAAAGCAGTCCTTTTTTTTAGGGTCCATCGTAGTAGGCAACCATTTTGGAGAAAAAGAGGGGCAAATAGTCTATCGCAATGGTGAATTTATGGGCTACAATGGCGCACAATGGCGGAGTTTTACACGAGAAAATCTCTGGATGGAGGGCGACGGTGTTATAACAACTGAGGGAAAGAGGATTGGCATTAATAAAATTAATCCGAAGAAAACATTGGAAGTTGGAGGAGATGCAGTTGTTGATAAAAAAATGTATATTGGAGATATACTGAGTTGCAATAATGGGATTATATTATCGGAAAATCAAACGAAGAAGAAGTCTGGAATGGTACGTTTTTGGGAGAATAAATTTGAGGGCTTTGATGGTGAGAAATGGGTGAATTTTGGAGGAAGCGAAGAAATTCCAGAAGAAAAAATAGATATTCAAGATGTTCAAGAGATTAATTTAGAAAATATCCAGAAAATAGGACTACTCAATTGCCCTCTAACTTTTTTACAGGGGGGCGAAAAAAATAAAACGCATATTTGGTTTGATTGGGATAAAGAATGCTATAATTTGGGGCGTCTATTGGAGGGAAATATGGAATTAGTTAGAAGGGATAACTTACATATTCGAGAATTGAGCCTTGATGGTGATATAATTATGAATGGGAAATCTACGATTCGTAATGTAATGGATCCCCAGAATAGTGATGAAGTAGCAACGAAGAGGTATGTTGATACAATTAGCCAGGGTCTCCAAAACTATATGTTTGTCAAATTTTTATTATTTGAGGAAGATGCTGAATTTATAGAAAACCAAAACTCTATAAAACTTAACAGAGATATCGGCGATATCAGTAAATTCACGGGTGCAATTATTGGTATTATACTGAAAACAGGGGCGACTTTATCTGAAATTATGGAAATACAAGATAATAATATTCTTTGCCTGAAATACTTACAAGAAATACAAACTCCTGCAAAATTATGCGTACAAGAGGGGCGCTATGGAAATAGTGAATATTTCGTATTTGATAAAAAAGATGAGATTGGATATTTACAAATAAACGGAATAGAAAATTTGGAATATGATGGTTGTATCCGTAGGAAGGGTAAAAAAGTTGAATTAGATGTTTCGCCTCTCTTCCAATCGAGCCCTCAATTAGACATCCAAGATGGTGCAATCACAGCAAAATACCTGGGAAATAGTGTTATTAGTCAAAATCATATCTCCAATGGCTGTATTCGCCCCGCTCATATTGGAAATGAAGTCATTGAAAACCGGCATTTAGGAAAGGGCATCATTAACGGCTCCAATATTGAGGAAAAAACAATTCATGCAAAACATTTAAAAGATGGGTCCATAAAAACTATTCATATGGGCGCTGGAATAATTACGGATCATGAATTATCAAGTGAATGCATCCATATGACTCATCTTAAAGCAGCAATTATTTTACAGAAGCATTTATCAAAGAATTGTATTAGTGGAGAAAACCTTATGGAGGGAACAGTCGAAAAGCGGCATCTATTGGATAAAATTATTCTAACATCTCATCTCAATGAAGAAATTATTTTGTCCAATCACATCGCCAATGGGCAAATCCAGGAACACCATTTAACGCCCAATATTATTCAGGAAGCTCATATTCAATTAGGGCAAATCAGAGGCGCCCATATCCGAGAAAGAGAAATAACAGGGGCGCATCTAGCAGTTGGAAGCATAGATGGTCTCTTAATCAAAGAGGAATCTATTGGGAGTGGAAATATAAAGGAACACAGTATATTTCAAAGACATATTACACGCGGTTGCATTATGGACTGGCATATTTCTGATGGACAAATCAAAGGTAGCCATTTAGAAGAAAATTCTATTGATGGAGCAAAATTGGGTGGCGGTATTATCATTGAGCGCCATATTCAACATCAGTCTATTAATGGTGAACATATCAAAAGAGGAGCGATTCAGGGAAATCATTTGGCAATAGGCAGTATTGATGAAAAACATATTGGGAATTCTTCTATAAAAACAAATAAGATAATGGATGGGGCAGTAATAGAGACAAAATTGGGGGAGAGCAGTGTTACAACAAATAAAATAAAAGATAAAACAATAACAAATGATAAATTGAAATTACCATTTCTTAAAATAGAGACGGATGCGATGTTCATTGCTCCAAAATTGGTTCATTTGGGGGAAACATTACAGATTGGATTAAATCAAAATTATATGATACCTAGAAAAAGGGATGGAATTGTAGAATTCATGGGGGCAGTTCGTTTTGGAGAAGAGGGCAGTGGACAGACTATGGAGGTTAATATGGAATTGGATGTTAGGGGGAAGATGAGGGTGGCTGGGGAGAATTTATTTTTTCCGGGGGAAATCCGGACTGTTGCAAAAAGTGTAAGAATGGATGAGAAAAAATGGTTGCATTGTGACGGAAAAAGGGTAAAAAGGAGCCAATATTATGAATTGTACAAAGCAATTGAGGAAAAGAAAGAAGATGGTGATGATTTTTATTTGCCAGATATTAAACACGACGAAATGGATTATTATATTAGACATTCTTGAGAGCTTTTACAGCTGCTTTTGCGGCTGCTTTTGGAATAACAACAGTATACGATTGATTTACTGCTTGTGCAGCCATACTACATATAAGAATAAACAAAAGTAAATGAATAATAGTATTGCCTTTCTTCTTTTTTTTCTCTTGTTGATCAGATTTAGAACATTGTCCAGATAATTGTAAAACCCACATCATTATTGAAAAAATAAAAACAGTAAGGAATATAATTAAACCAAGGAATGCATATTTCGCTAAAAGTGTGTCGGGTTGTTTCATATTTTTTATAAGATAATATATTATAAGAAAAAATATACGTTTTGAATTTAAAAAAATTATACCATAAATGCATATATCAAAATGACAGAACAAATAGACGACGATAATACGGTAAACATAGTGGAGGATAATAGCGAATTATTAAAAATGAGTGAATTGACAGTTCAATCCCAGACAATTTTAATATCTCTATATAATTTGAGAGTATCAATAAAGAATATTGAGACAAATTTTAGGAACTATGAGCGAGAATCGATTAAATTTATTCGACAGCTGCGAAAAAATCAGAAATCGAGAGGAACATTAAAGAAGGTAGAAGATAAAAAAGAGAGGGAACCATCTGGATTTGCAAAGAAATCAAAAATAAAACGAGAATTGATTGATTTTTTGAAGAATCCGGAAATAATATCGATTACGAATGATATTATACTAGAAGAGGATGCTAAGGAAGAATCAAAATTTGAAAAATTAGATGATGAGCATATGATTAATCGTCCATCAACGACAAAGATTATCAACAGATATGTTAAAACAAAGGGTTTACAAAATATAACAAATAAGCAATTTTTCATCCCAGACGATAAATTGAAGAAGATATTGGCACCATTGGAGACACTAGACAAGAAGAATGGGGGCTATCGGTATTTTAATCTGCAGAAGTACATTAAGCATTTGTTCGTTTAAAAAAATTATCAGAGAGCTGTTCAGAAATTGGGATGAATTACACTATGCATAAATATTGGAATAAGAAATTTCTTCTCAATATTCGCCCTAAGAAAAATACCCAATTCCTCCAATCGACAATTCTTTTTTACAATAGACGCAGAAATGCGCGCCATTGTTTCTTCTGGAAGTTCTTTTCCAAAAAGTTCCCGGGCTTTCTCGATTTGCTCCAGATTAATGCTATATTCCGTATTTTTGGCAACTTCCTCAATCGACCCATATTGAGTAATGAGTTGGAATGATTTGGAGCAATTCATATTCCTTATTTTCGTCATATAATCGCATCCACATAGAATACAAATATCGATGAATTTATAAAATGGTACACCAATATTCTCTAATATGTCATCTAATATATAAAGCTGACATTTTTCATCAGTTATACTAAAATTTTTTAGAACCTTTTTTGCTCCAAATGCTAAAACATCGGAATCGTCGGATAAAATATAGTCGATCTTATTTACAGCACTTAGTTTCGCGAGTATAAAATCGGCTTCTTCATTTTCGCGGATGACGGGGATACCCAGAATATCGAAAAAATAGAAGAGATCTTGAATTTGTTTCTGAGAGAAAATAACACATCGTTTCTCTAATTTCGTGATTTCGGAATTAATCCTTGAGCTCGTTGTTGGACTATTATTATCAGATTGTCTATCCAATAATCGAGAAATATCATCATACATTTTTTGACGTTTTTGCGCTCTTTTCTCTAGAGTAGTCCGCTTTTCTAGGGGAGCATCACCATCAATAACATAGACTGGTAAAATATTATGGCGAAAGAAAAGATGAATTTGGCGCAAGAAACATTCAATCGGATTATTATTATTATAAATAAAACGATATAGAAATAATGAAAAATCAATTCCAATTTTTGTATATTTTAATTTATCGAATGTAATCATTTTCGTGGATTCTTTTATAACTGAATTTAAATTTTTTATTCCCATTTTGTAATAATAATATTACAAAATACCGAAAATCTATTTTTCGTGATAATTATGCCAATCATATTGTCAATCATATCGCTAATATCATCTTTTTTCTTCGAATAACACTATTCTTCAAATGATCTATATATTTCATTATTTCTCTGGCAAATGCCTTATTTTTTATAATATCTAAAAGAATATATTGATAATAAACTCCAATTTTTCCAATCCATCCAATATTCAAGAAATCATCTAAACATTCCAATCTATCAGTATAAATTCGCTTTGCGAATTTATTATGGCTTTGTGAAATTAAAGATTGCCCAGTATATTTCTTCATTTTACTCTTACATTTTGTCAAAAGACTCCATAATAATCCTGTGCGCAAAATAATATAACTAAATGCAGCAGCATCTTGTTTATAATTTTGCAAATAAAGGTCCGTTATAGAATGAATATTATTGGCTTTTAGCAATTTTGCACAATTCTGCAGGGAATGTTCCAAATCTTTCAATAAATGGTTTCGCAGAAGTTTTTTGTTCAAACGATTGGGAGCAGTTTGCGATAATTTCAATATATTATACAAATAAATTGCACATAATTCTGTATATGCCTCATTGATATTTAATTTATTGAACCCATCTTTCTCCAATGCTCTTAATTCGGGAATTACTGATTGATTAATAATATCAATATCATAATGAACACTATGGAGTGCTTCATGAATAAGAACTTTCTCAATATCATCTTTGCGCCAAAGGTAAATATTTCCATCGTAGTAGTCTGAGTGAATATGAGTAGATCCACTATTCATTTCATGGATTCCAATATTTTTTACGAATTTTTTAGACTCAGCGATTGGGAAAATATAAATAGCTAGATTAGTATTAAATTTCATAGGCGGATTGGAGGGCATTTGTATTCGCAGATAAATAACGAAAAAATAATATCGAATAAGTTTCTGGATTTTCTGTTTTGATAAATTGGAAATAAAATGAAAATGAACATCCCCTTGATTCTCAATCAAGAGTGAAACAACATAATCTCTGATTTGTGAAGTTTTAATAATTTTCTCAAGTTTTTTTGCTAATGCTGACGATAAAAATGGAGATGATACATAATTTTGAAATATGTGTTTTTTTTCTTGTTCATTCGTGATTATTTCTTGTGAACTTATTTTTATATTCTGCCAATAATTTTTATATAAATCTAACATATTTAAATAATAGATAATATTTTATCGATATCCAATTCTATATTTTCAAATTCCAATGCATTAGCGAAATCTTCTTTCTCCACTGCTTTCCAACCTTTATAAACATTCTTTGAATTAATAAAAAATAAATAAATATTCATTGATGGTGCAGGAGATGAACCAGATAAGTAGAGATATATGCCATAATCATTTTTAATATGAAAAAGCCAATTATTGATTCGGATATACTCCAATCCTTCTGTTTTTTTTATAGAGATTGGAATGAATAAATTTTTTTGATATGGATTATATTTAATTATTTGATTATAGAGTTGTATGCGTACAATAATATCTCCGGACTCCTTATATTTATAATGAGTATGCCCCTTGTTTGGAAATATATATACTAGTTTTTCTAAATCTGGCTCCAAATGAAAAGTAATTTTTTCATCAGATTGCTCAAATGATTTAACTTCTTTGGATTTATTATATCGAGTGATTTTAATTTTTTTAGCTTTCTCACTCAAAATATCATCAATTGTAACCATAATTTTCTTCTCTATATTTTCATATTTTGTATAGGATTTTATTATTTTTGTTTCCAATCGGGGCTCCATTCGGGGCTCCATTCGGGGCTCCATTCGGGGCTCCATTCTGGAATCTACCCGGTGATTTTTTAAAACATCCGATAATTTTGATTTAGTTTGATTAAGAATATCAAAAAAATTTATATTTTTTGACATATCTGGTAGTTGATCTATATTATCCATATTGGGCATAGCTGTGAAGCTATGTATAGAAAATTTAATATCTGCCCCCCCTAATATATCATCAAATGAGCCCATAAATGGATTATTCCCTTGAGAAGAGAAAAAGCCATTGATAAATGCGTCCATATCTGTATTTTGAAAGAATTGATTAAATATGGAGAATGGGTCAATATTACTCATTCCATCTGGAATACCCATTTCATGATTTCTTCGTTTTACTGGGTCCGAAAGAATTGCATATGCCCCTGCAATTTTCTTAAATTTTTCTTCTGCTCCAGGCTCTTTATTTTTATCAGGGTGATATTGAATTGCCAGTTTATGATATGCTTTTTTAATTTCTTCATCGGATGATTTACTACTAACGCCTAAAATATCATATAAGTTATTTTTATTCATTAAATTAAAATAACAAATAATTTTTAAGCTTTTGCCGCCGAATGATATATATTCATAAAATTATAAATAAATGCTTCCAAATGAATTACCTGTTTATTTCCTTTATTACTCGTATTTCCATATAAACACGCCTTTTTCAGAATAAGCCGCTTCTTTTCATCGGAGATTGTTACATCATTTGCTATTAAATCAATGAAGACATAAACAACTTCATCATATGTAAAATGATAGACATATAAATCATATAGGATAGTGCGTAATTCTTCAATAAATGCATCACTTATTTTATTTTTCAGAATAATTTTTTCATAAATATTTCTGATAAAATCTTTAAGAGGATTTTTATATACTAATTCTTTTTTAAAATTGGACATAACCCCAACATATTTCAGAAATGAATTGAAATTATAATCATTTAGTCCTAATTTAAGCTCATTCAAAATATTTACTCTATCAATATTGGGATAAAATGTTTCAAAAAATTGGGAATAAAATTGTTTATCTGGATTTGAAATATTAATCTCATTCAATGTAGATAAAATTGATTTATCTATTTTATTAGAATTCGACGAAATGCAAATAAAATTTGCATGATCTTCATTCTTTTTAATAACATAATGCAAAGAATCAAAAGCAATGACTCCTAATTTATCAATATTCCATACAATTATATTTTTTTTATTCCCAGTAATAATATTTGGAGCATTACTAATTTCTTCAATATATTCTCCAACAATATTGCGGTCATTAATTCCATATTCGGATGGATTTACTTCAATATGATTTTTTGACATTTTTACATTGAATGCAATATTTTTATTATTTAACAATTTATGTTCATAATTAGATGTAATTAATTTTTCATTAGGAAAAATATAATTTAGTATTTTTTCAATAAATAAATTGGACAAATAAGAATTTTGACAGGTTATAAGAATTGGCGAGTAATATTTTGTTTTTGTGGATTCTGGGTTAATTTTAATAAATCTGTCGAAAAAATTTTTTAGTAATTTCTCATAAAAATAATCTTTACAAGTTTCTGAGATTGTAATTTCCATTCTACCTTATAAAATATTAATATTTTTAAACTGTTCTTCCACAATATTTTTCAAGAAAAAGCATATATAATTTCATTTGATATTTTTTAGTATTAATCTGATTAATATGTTCTTGATTTTCTAGATAATTAGTATTTGAATTTTTATCTGAAATCACATTAATTTTCGTATATAATTTGCGTAAATTATTGCATAAAATAGATTTCAAATTTGTCCCATTATCCTCGATCCACTCATCTCCATTCCAGAAATAGCAGTCATTTTTCTTATCTCTTTTTAGAGGATAATCATCTTTGGAAATATCATCAAAATAATATTTTCCGAGTAATTCACAATCTGATTCAACTTCTTTATAAGATAAATAACGACTTGTAATATCATTTTCCATCTGGATCTTCTCATTTTTAATTGCTCGATTTGGATTAATATTTTTATAAACAATAATCGCCATTTTTTTTTCTAATAGTTCTGATTGTTCTAATAGTTCTGATTGTTCTAATAGTTCTGAATTATGCTCATTAAAAATCGCTTCTTCAAGATTAGTAATACGATCATGCATTGCATTAATTTGGGCTAATAATAATTCAGTTGTTATTCGAGAATTTTTATTATCAATCGATATTATTTTTTTAATGCAATTATTCATATTAATATGTTTATCAAAATATGATTTTTTATAATAAAATTTATTACATTTTGGACAAAACATATTTAATATAATAATATATTATTTAAGCTGAATTATACCGACCATTCTTAAATTTACAAAGCAAATATAAGATAAAATCTTTAAAAATTCTTTTTTTTCTTATTTACTCTCTAATATATTTATTTTTCTAAACTTAAAAAAAACGATATTATAGAGTATATAAGAAATGGATAGAAATTGGATTCGTTCCGGTGAAAAAAATTATAAACAGCAGCAGCCATATCAGCAGCCGCAGCAGCAGCCATATCAGCAGCCATATCAGCAGCCGCATCAGCAGCCATATCAGCAGCCATATCAGCAGCCGCATCAGCAGCCATATCAGCAGCCATATCAGCAGCCGCATCAGCAGCCATATCAGCAGCCATATCAGCAGCCGCAGCAGCAGCCATATCAGCAGCCATATCAGCAGCCGCATCAGCAGCCATATCAGCAGCCATATCAGCAGCCGCATCAGCAGCCATATCAGCAGCCATATCAGCAGCCACATCAGCAGCCACATCAGCAGCCACATCAGCAGCCACATCAGCAGCCACATCAGCAGCCACATCAGCAGCCACATCAGCAACATTATCGCAAAAAAAATGATTATAATAGTCAAGAATTTTATAATCATGATTACAAATCAATAAAACAAGTTGCACAAGTTATAAAAAAAGAATCATTTAATATTGCATTGCACGAAGATGAATTATTAAACACTAATTTTTCATTGTTAAAAAATTGTTTAATGTAAAAATTTTTTGAAGAAAAAATTGTTTAATGTAAAAATTTTTTGAAGAAAAAATTGTTTAATGTAAAAATTTTTTGAAGAAAAAATTGTTTAATGTAAAAATTTTTTGAAGAAAAAATTGTTTAATGTAAAAATTTTTCTCCGTAAAAAAATAAAATTCTTTTTATATATGAAATCATAGATGTCATATATTTCACAAATATCACAGATAATTTATATGAGAGAAGACAACAATGAAGTTGCAACTTTTATCATCGATGCAAATAATTGGAAACAACCACAAACAGACGATGATATTGTAAAAATAACTACATTTATTGCAAGTATAGCAACTAAAACATTATTGAAATCCCAGAAGAACGGGGCAGATAAATTTGATGTTATTGTATATATGGAGAACTTCAAAGTAGGCAATTTAAATTATAAATTTGTGAAATATTTAGCAGAAATACTTAAATCTCTTTTCCCAGAAAAACTAAGGAAGGCAACTCTAATTGATCCTCCCAAATTTTTCATAACAAGTTATGAAATTGTAAAAACATTTTTAGATAAACCAACTCGGAAAAAAGTAGAGCTGATATCTATGAAAGACAACAAGCTTATATATATTGATTCTGTTGAAGATTAGGTCTATTAGGTCTATTAGGTCTATTAGGTCTATTAGGTCCCAATCCACCATGTTTGATCTAAATTCTGGGATGCTGAACAAGGATTTAATTTTAATTGAGAAACTGTCCCATTATTTGTATTTTTCTTCTCAGACAAATTATCTAAATCATAGCTATTATTAGAATTACTTGTATTTCTTGAAAAATTATCGACTGATATACAATAATTTTGTTTAGAAGCTGATGATAACTGCATATTTGGACCCCAATTAAATTTTTGTGTAATTGGGATTGGAGTCCCACAATTATCGCTGTATATAGATCCCAAATTATCTGTAGTCATGCAGTTTCCAGTGAATTTATTAACAATTGATACAGATCCATCTGAATTATTCTGCATTGTCCAATATTGAATCGGTGTATATTTTCGATCATCTAAATAAATAATAGAATATGGACTATTTCCAACAGTTGGAGTAGCAACCTTTTTTTGACCAACACAAAGTAATGGACCTGCACCAGCATGAACACCTCCAGTGGGTCCAGTGGGTCCTTGTACTCCAGGGGGTCCTTGATCACCACGCTTCATATTTGTTGATGCAATTTGATTAGACGATTGTGCTTTCTGGTTAAGTTCATTATTTTGTTTTTGTTGTTGTTCCATTTGATTATTTATTCGTGTTAAATTTCCATTATGGGACATTTGCATTCCAAATGCGACTAATCCAAGAGTAGCCATAAATAAAGTTACACCAAGAAATATCCATAATCCCAAACTAGTATTTTTTGCTGAATTTTGTGGTAAAAGTGGAGTTTTAACATTCATATTATTCATTATAAGTAATATAGAAAAAAATGATTTTTTATTCCCTAAAAATTGAAGAATCCAAAATATAAAATGAAGAAAACTATTACAAAGAAAAAGCCTGAGCCTACAAATGAGCCAGCTTCCGCATTAATCGAGGAAACAATTGAGAAAATTGGAGCCCAAATTGAAAAAATAGCTGTCCAATCTGACCTCCAAGTAGAAGAGTCAGCTACACCTGCATTCCTGGATTTTCCCAAAGAATTATTAGAAATGGAGGATAAAAAGGTTCCTACAGATGATGACGAAATTTTGTGTGATTTCGAGCCTCATGATCCCGAAAAAGAATACAAAGATATTGTATATTATCATAGTCTATTATCCAGGCTCACTCAATATTTGAAATGTGTAAATCGTTTAAAATTAGGTGATACCCAACAATTGAAAATAAACAATCTGATTGCGAGATTATATGAAAAAATGGTTATTTATCAAAAACATATCGATTTAGCGCCTACAAACCAGGAGAATGCTGACCTCGATGATGCACATAAAGAAAAATTGCGCATTATTGGCACAATGATAAATAAATTGCGCGATATTACGGCGAAAATGAGGACCAAAAAATCTTTCCTGAAGAAGGATTTATTGCCAATATTGAATCATTCGAAGTTTCTTTTTAATGAGATTATTGAGTATATAAATTCGCCTGAGACCTCTTAAAACTAGCCTTTACTATCCCATATCTAAATTCATTAACAATATTTACATATGTTATGCTTTTTATAATTATCTTTATTTTTTTAGTAGTATT
>Ga0315284_10003633_pt1 | contig 21935 bp, 17 predicted proteins | sample YL17G09_16_MG_FD_203696 | JGI IMG/M metagenome (GOLD analysis project Ga0315284, IMG submission 203696) | Sediment microbial communities from Yellowstone Lake, YNP, Wyoming, USA - YL17G09_16 | ecosystem: Environmental > Aquatic > Freshwater > Lake > Sediment | place: USA: Wyoming | collected... | reverse complement strand
CATGGCGATAATGATTATTATGCCATAACGGCTCTTGGCAAAATGAAGGATACCAAGTCGATTCCCGCGCTCATGGAAATGCTTGCCGAAGGCCATAAACGCTGTTTTCACGTAGAACATTCTCTTGGGATATGCTACGTCAGAATAATTGCGGACGCTCTGGGGCAAATGGGCGATAAGAGTGTTGTTGAGAGTCTTGAGAAGGCGTTGGCTGCCGAGAACAAACTGGAGGACAAGCCAAACGAGTATTTTATAAAGACCGCGAGGGAGCGGATCATCAGGGCGCTTGCGTTATGCGGCGAGAAGAAGTACCTTTATGACCTCATCGACAAAACAGACCCCGAGAAATTTCCAGTTGACCTTTGCGGCCCGGATGAAATAGACATGGTTCTTGAGCGATTGCCAAAGGTAAAAGATCCTGATACTTCCTTTCGCATGGTGTCATGGTTGAGTAGGTACATTACAGACCCGGATGAAAAGTTTATTGTGACTCTGCGAGACATACGTAATGAATTGCCTGCGCAGCAGCATTTTTCGTTCTTTGACAGCCAGGAGATAATTTCCAGGTATCTTCTACGCCACGGCGATGCAAAGGAAAAAGACAAAATCATCGCGCAGGCAAAAGGTGAAAATGCGTACGCGCGTGCTCATGCAATTTCTCTGCTTCTTTCCGCGAAAGACAGTGAAAGCCTGCTTCCTCTCTTTATTGAGGCATGTGATGATACGGGCGAATACATTCCCCCACTTTCAGGTTCCGGGACAAAAACCCAAGTCCGCCAGTCTGCCATAATGGCGGTGCAAGTTATTTCTCAGGAGCCGTTTTATCTATGGGACTTCGACCGGGATAGGCAGGTCAAGGAAATCAAGGCGTGGTACGCAAAATATACGGGGCAGAATGTAGCAGAGGAGAAACAGGGCAGAACTGATAATTCTGGAGGATTTCTTATGAAAAAGATTTATATTGCATTGCTGGCGATTTTTCTTTGCGGGGCCGCGATTGTCGTGTACGTCTATCTTGCCGGAGCGGACAAGCGCGCCGTCGCAAAAACGATGGAGAACGTGCGCACCGGCGTGAAGAATTCCGACTCCAATCTCGTCCTCGCGCAAGTCTCCAAGGACTATAACTACGACGGATACAGTTACGCGGCCCTGCAGGTCGCCATACCATCCGTGTTCCTGCACATGAAGCCTTCCGAAGTCACGTTCTCGGACATGGAAATCACAGTTGACGGCAAGAAGGCCCACGCCAAATTCCACTTCAGCATCAAGCACTCTGTCAAAGAAGTGATGGGCGTTACGCTGGAGGCGGAAATCACCACTGCGGGCGATGCGGAAGTGAATCTAGTGAAGGAATCGGACGGCTGGAAAATAATCGAGGCGAGCGCCCGCGACATGACCGGCTCGAAACTGACACTGCGGTTTTAAGTCAGAGACCGAGAATTTCTTTTTTGTACAACCCGCTCAGCCGCGCCGTCACCGGCCCCGGACATGTCTTGCCAAAGGCCTTCCCGTCAATCTCGCGCACCGGCATCACGCCGATTAGCGAATTCGTTATGAAGACTTCCTGCGCGAAAAGCACGTCCGCGAAATTCATCAGCCGTTCGTCGTGCTTTATCCCGTGCTCCTCGCACAACTCCAGGACCGCCTCGCGCGTGATTCCCGGCAGGATGTTCGACTCCACGCTCGGCGTCAGGACCTCGCCGCCGAGCACGAAGAAAATGTTCGACATGCTGCATTCCGCGATGAAATCGTCCGTGTTGATGATGAGCGCCTCGTAGGCATCGTGCGAGCGCGCTTCGCGGCGGGCCGTGATGTTCTCAAGATAGTTGAGCGTCTTGTGCCGGTGCAGTGGCGAGGTCGCGCTGCGCTGCGCGGATGCGGTCATGAGCGCGACGCCTTTGCGGTAGAAATTTTCCAGCGGCGGTTTGTACGGCGAGATTTGCAGCGACAGGACGGCGTGGCTGTCGGCTTCCGCATAACGTCCCGTGCCGCCGCGGCTGAGCGTCATCTTGATTATCGAGTCCTCCCGCGGCAGGATCTCCTCCAGCGCCGCAGGAATCGCGGAGAGATCCGCCGGCAGGGGAATATCGAGGAAGCGCGCCGATTCGGAAAGCCGCCGGAGGTGGCGGTCCAGCAGTACCGGCCTGCGGTTCACGGTTCGCAGCGTCTCGAAGACGCCCTCGCCGTACTGGTAGCCCTGGTCGTGCACGGTGAGCAGCGTGGAGTCGCCCGGCTGGAGCCGCTCCGCGGTCGCGCGGAACCATCGCACGGCTTTACCGCCGCTCAATGGCTCTTCGTGAAAATGTCCCGTGCTCATTGCCGCACCTTCCACGTCGTTGACATTTATTTTCAATCTTCCGCGCCGAGGGCGCGACGGATGCCGCGTCCCTTGGCGAGCGTTTCCTGGTATTCCGCCTCCGCCTCCGAGTCCGCCACGATGCCGCCGCCCGCCTGGAAAGTCGCGCGCCGCCCGTCGATTAGAAGCGTCCTGATTGCGATGTTCAGGTCCGCTCGCCCGTCCATGCCTATCCAGCCAATCGCGCCGGTATAGACGCTCCGCGCGGTCGGCTCCATCTCGTCGATGATTTCCATCGCGCGGATTTTCGGCGCGCCGGTAATCGAGCCGCCGGGAAACGTCGCGCGCAAAAGGTCCACGATGCCGCATCCCTTGCGCATCGTCCCGCTCACCGTGGCGACGAGATGATGAACGGTCGCGTAAGTCTCAAGCGTCCGCGCCTCGTCAACGCGCACGGTCCCGAATTCGCACACGCGCCCGAGGTCGTTGCGTTCGAGGTCAACGATCATCGCGAGTTCAGCGTTGTCCTTTTCGCTCGCGAGAAGTTCGCGCCGCATCGCTACGTCCGTCTGCGCGTCCGGCAATCGCGGGCGCGTGCCCTTGATTGGGCGCGTCTCTACATGGCGGCCGTCAACCTTCAGAAACCGCTCCGGCGACGAACTCATTACGTAACGTCCTTGGCCGATGTCGAGATACGCCGCGAACGGCGCGGGATTCGCGTCCCGCAGGCACGCATACACGGCGGCCGCGGGGCAATTGACTTCGCATTCAAAGCGCTGCGAAAGGTTCGCCTGAAAAATATCCCCCGCGCGAATATATTCTATAACGTCTCTGACGGCCTTCAGGTATTCATCTTTTTTGAAATTCGAAGCGATTTTCCCGAGGAGGCGCGGTTTTTCCGGCCGTATCTCGTTTGCGGCGGCCTGCTCAACCGCGCTACGCAGGATGTCCGCCGTCGCTCCCTCGCCGCAGAGATGCCACTCGTCCCGCGCGTTGTCGTGGCACAGCACCGTGTCGTAGAAGCCGAAATGCATGTCCGGGAAGCGCTGGTCGCGGCGAGAATTTTGCGGCAGGCGCTCGACGAAATGCCGCAGGTCGTAGCCGAGATAGCCGACCATCCCGCCGGTGAAAGGGATTTCGCATGCCTCAATTTGCGCCGCGGACTTCTCGCATTCCGCGATAATCGCGCGTAGCGCCTCGAACGGGTCGTCGCGGACAATCTTTGGAATGCCGTTGCGTGTGATGGTGATTTCGTTTTGGTCGGCGCTGATAGTCAGCGAAGGCTCGCAGCCAATGAATGAAAATCTGCCGAAGCGCTCGTGGGGGAGGGCGGAGTCAAGAAAAAAAACACCCGGCCTTTCGGCCAGGCGCATGAAGACGCTCGGAAGCGCAGTCCTCCCGTTGACTTTCTCCACGGTTTTCCCGCCAACCGCTGTCCCAGAGACACGCATGTTCACCTAAATGTATTGGTTCCCCTCGAAAAACATTATAGGCTGAAGCATGGCCAAGTCAACGCAAATCACAGCGACGGCGAGCGGCTTCAGTCTCCGGTCGGGGTAACCGATTTCCCTTCGATCATCAGAATGACCGTGCGCTCTGCGGCGCGGGTGCGGTGAAGGACGCCGCGCGGGATTGTGAATCCCTGCTGAGGCGAGAGTTCTATTGATTTTCTTTCCAGGTCGATTGTCAACTTCCCCGCGACGACGTAGAAGAACTCGTCCTCCTTGTCGTGCTTGTGCCAGTGGAATTCGCCCTTCACGACGCCGAGCCGCACGACGCAGTCATTCACCTGCGCGAGCGTCTGGTTGAACCACGCCTCGCGGCATTCCGCGCTGATTTTATTGACGTCGATGATTTCCAGCGGCGGAAACTTCACGTTCATGTTCATAGAGTAGTTCTGCTCGCGCATGACTCCCTCAGCGTGATGTTGCAGACGACTTGGCGATGAGCGTTACAGGTGCCCGTACGCGCACTTCGCCGCCTTGCGGATTTCCTTCGGCTCCTTGGGGTCTTCAAAGAGATGCTTGAAATATGGCTTTGCGTCCGTCCAGCGCAGGTGCACGAGGAGTTTAATGGCCGCAACGCGCAAGTATGTCGTCTCGTTCGCGTCGCGGCTGATGTCGAGGAGTTTCAGCGCCGCGCCGGAGTGCTGTATCTCCGTGTATGCGCGCAGGAGATATACGCGCGCCTGTTCGCCGCGCTTTACATCATGCAGGGAGGCGTCGATGTAGAGTATCGCCGGGTAACCAGTCTCGACAATCGCGTCCTTCGCGGCGCGGGCGACCCGCTCACAGCCGAGCATTCCGCGGAAACCCAGGTAGTCCACCAGTTGAGGAATCTTGTCCACCGGGTCCTTTATCTTGCTGAGGCGCTCGATGTCTCGGAGCGCGTGGCCGGTGCGGCCGGGCATCATTGAACAGCCCGCAGCCGCGATGATGAGAAGAAGGGGGGCGATAATCAGTGCTCTGGTTTTCATGGCGCATTTCCTCAAAAATTGAAGTCCTCTTGTCCGATAAGTCGGACATGTCAGACCTGTCAGACGGGCCCGACACCACTCAGAAAACTCGCTTTGAACTCCGCGAAACGTCCGGCGCGGATGGCGGCGCGTATGCCTTCCATCAGGCGCATGTAAAAACGCAGGTTGTGCTGCGTCATCAGCGTCAGTCCCAGTATTTCGTCCGCGACGAACAGGTGCCTCAGGTACGCGCGCGAGAAATTGCGGCATGCATAACAGTCGCAGCCTTCCTCAAGCGGCGCGCCGTCGCGGCGGTATTTTTCGTTGCGGATCTTTATTCGCCCGTCGCGCGTGAAGGCCTCGCCGTTGCGCGCGTTGCGAGTCGGCAGGACGCAGTCGAACATATCCATGCCGCGCTCCACGGCGTCGAGAATGTCCCGCGGAAGCCCCACGCCCATGAGATACCGCGGTTTTTCGCGCGGGAGGATGCCCTCGCTCAGCGCCAGCACCTCAAGCGTCTGCTCCCATTCCTCGCCCACGCTCAACCCGCCAAGAGCATAACCATCGAAGGGCATCCGCGCAAGCGATTCCGTGCATTCCTTTCGCAGGTCCGCGTGGATGCCGCCCTGCGTGATTGCGAAAAGGCTGCGGTCTTTGCGCGTGCGAGCCTTGAGGCAGCGCTCCGCCCACGCGAGCGAGCGGCGCATGGCGCCTGCCGCGCGGTCTTTCTCGCAGGGAAAGCCGACGCATTCGTCAAACGCCATGATTATGTCCGCGCCGAGTTTCTCCTGGATTTCCACGCTACGTTCCGGCGTGATGAAAACGCGCGACCCGTCGATGTGCGACTGGAACGCCGCGCCCTCGTCCGTGATTTTCGCCGTCTGCGCCAGCGAGAAGACCTGGTAGCCGCCGCTGTCCGTGAGGATAGGGCGGTCCCACGACATGAAGCGGTGCAGTCCGCCGAATTCCGCGATGAGTTCTTCGCCAGGACGCAGCGCAAGGTGGTAGGCGTTCGCCAAAATTATCTGCGCGCCGATTTTCTTGAGTTGCTCGTGTGTGACGGCCTTGACGGTCGCCTGCGTGCCGACCGGCATAAAGACGGGCGTGTCGAAGGACCCGTGTGCGGTCTCGACGCGCCCGCCGCGTGCTTTGCCGTCCTGTGCGATGAGTTCGAACTTCACGATGTATGAATTAGCCGGTCTTGCCTCACGGCGCCGTGGGGGCCGCCAGTATTCCGAGGTGGTAATTCTCCGCAATCTGCGTGCCGGGGTAATAGAAACTCAGGATGTCGCGGTAAGTCTTTCCCTGCTGTGCCATGCCGAGCGCGCCGAACTGGCACATCCCGACCGCGTGGCCCCAGCCGTGCCCGTGGAAAACAATCATGTTGCCTTCGATCGTCGTCGTGAAGGACGTGCTCAGTATGTATTCGCTGTGCTTCATGTCTTTGGTGGAACTGTGCCACTGGCCGTCCTTGCCGAGGAACTCCACGACGCCGCGCTCAAGCACGGTCGTGCGGAATTTATTGGCATCGTCGAAAACCGTCACGCCGTTCGAATGCTTCACCTCAATCCGCCCGGCGTGGCCGGCCTTGTCGGTGTCGAGGCCGGTGATGGAGATGATTTGGCCGATGTTGTCTGCGCGGTTCTGTATTCTCGCGCGGACGTCGGCCTCCGGGGCGCGGTGTGTCCATTCAAACACCGGCGACTGCGCGCAGTACGGGCACTCGATGCCGCCCGGCGGATGGTTGTTGTCCTTGAACACGCGCGAGGCGTTCTCCGTCATGCCGCCGCAGGTGGATGCGAAGTAGATGTTGAAAATCTTCCCGTTGTACGTGAGCACCTGGCCGGCGGTCGAGCGGACGGCCTGGAAAAGTTTCTGCGCGTCAGCGCCTTCCGGGACGCCGCCGTAAACCTGGTCGCGCGTGTCGGTCTGCACGTCAAAGCGCTGGTTGGCCGCGCGCGCCGCCTCGCGCTGGCAGAGAACTCTCGTGCGCGATGCCACCGCCTGCGTCTTCAGAGCCTCGACGGGCCACGCCGAGGACACTTCTCGCCCGAGCACGCCCGCAAGATAATCCTCAAGCCCGACCTCGTTCACCACGTCAACCGTGTTGTCCTTGTCGTTCCGGTACAGGTAGAGATTGCCGTAATACTTGCGCTCATTGCCGTTCTGCAGGACCTCGTACACGGTAACCGCCGCGCCTTCGCGCGGGACTATGCGGCACTCCGGTAGAGGGACGCTGAGGCTGCCTATCATAATCCCCTCAGGCGTCGCGTTTATCACCGAGAGGGTTGTTATCGTGTACGGCGTGTCCTGCGCCGCGGCCGTATCCGATTCCATCCGGTAAATCCGGAATGGTTCGGCGCTCTGGATTTTGATGTTGCGCCCGTGGGACACAATCGCCACGCGGATTTTCAACTGGTTCTCCGCGCTCCTGTTGGGATTGTGCAGCGGCGCGTATGTTCCGCATGACGACAGCACGAACGTCCCCAGCAGAAAAACGATGATCCCGACGGCGATAAGTTGGACGGACTGGTGACGGCGGACGTATCGCAGAAATGATTTGAGCATGGCTTCCCCCCTTAAATGTTTTTGGCCGGAAGGGTCGAACCGCAATTACGGAGCGCAGGACGCGAAGCGGACCAGCGCGTAGATTGGGGCTTGACCCTCGAACGACCGGATAATGCCTATTTTCGATTATCAGCGCCGTGAACGTACTGTTTCGTATCCTTGAACCGGTCGTACTCGCTGTAAACGCACCCGCAATACTGCTGCAGGTAAAGGCCCCTTGTTTTGGCCTCATTATGCCCGCGCTCGGCGAACCAGCGCAGATCGCGGTACAAAAACTCGATCCCGACCTCCGCGCCGATTTCGCGCCCCAACTTCGCGAGCGCCTCGTGGTCGCGGTGCTTGCTTGCGAGCAGGCTCGTCGTGAAGGCGTCAAAACCGTACGCCTTTGCAAACCTGGCGGTCTGCCGCAGGCGAACCTCGTGGCAGATTCCGCAACGTTTCTCCTCGTGCCCCACGACCCGCCGCAGGAAATCCTGCAACCCGTAATCTTCCTCGCAGTGGATCTTCAACTTTGCCTGCTCCGCAAGGACCTTCACGGCCTTGAGCCTGCGGCGGAATTCGAGCAGGGGATGGATGTTCGGGTTATAGAAAAACCCTTCCACCTGCATCGCCTCGCGCGCGAGTTCTGGGTACGCCCCAAGGTAGCACTGCGCGCAGCACACATGGCACAGTAATTTCCCGACAGCCATCATCCACCCGCGAAAATGGAAACGACATGCGGAAATGTTATCACGTAAAAAGGCCGGCGTCAAGAACGAAGAAAGTTATAAATTATGAAATTTGTAAACAACCGGATTTGAACCGCAGAGGCCACAGAGAACGCATTAGAGAACCTACAGACTCTTTACGTTCTTTGCGTCTTTGCGGTTAGTGGTTGTTGTCTGTGTGAAATCCGTGGACAAGGCTCTACACCATGTCGGCGAATCTCCGCTGCGTCCGGCTGAAGGCGAGGTAGCCGACTGCAAACGCAATCGCCGCGGCCAGCGCGAAAACCCCGGTGATGTACCACTGTGGGATGACGCCGTCGTAGAAAATGTTCCTGTATGCCGTGAGCATCAGGGCCGTGGGGTTGGCGCTGTAAATTATCTTGAACGCCGCGGGCAGGGCGGCGCTGTCGTATATCCTCTCAGCCGGGTAGAATATCGGCGTGCAGAACATCCAGAGCATTACCAGCATGTTCACCACGTGCGCGGTGTCGCGGAAAAAGACGTGCATGCTGCTGAAGAACAGCGCCAGCCCGATCGTGAAAATGAACTGGAGCAGCAGAATCACCGGCAGGAAGAAGAGCGCCGCGCTGATGCTTCCCTTCAGGATCAGCACCGCCGCGATAATGATTGCCATGCCTATGACCATGTTGAGCATCGAGGAAATAACTATGTGCGCGGGGAGTATCGCGGCGGGGAATGCGACTTTTTTTATCAGGTTCGCGTTGTCGGTGATGCTCGTCGTCGCGCGCTGGAATCCCTCGGCGAACGCCAGCCACGGCACCATCCCGCAGAAAATCAGCAGCGCGGAGTCGAGGTGGGAGAAGCCGGGGACGTTCGGTTTCATCGAGATGTTCAGGATGATGGAGAATACGACGGTGTAAACCACGAGAAATACCAGCGGCTGCACCACCGCCCAGAGCAGCCCGAACGAACTGCCGGCGTACTTTCCCCGCAAGTCCCGCACCACGAAGTTGTAGAGCAGGTTGCGATGCCGGTGGTAATATTTTAGTGCGCCAATCATGTGTCCTCCCATAGGCCGTATAGGACCCATAGGACCTATATTTTTCGCGTTTCGATTGCTTCGCGGTACACGGCAACGTATTCCCGCGCAATCTTTTCGTAGGCGAGGTTTTCCGCGACGAAGCGCCGTCCGCGGGAAATTATCCCGGCCTTTTCGCCTTCCGGCATTTCAAGCGTTTCGCAAATCGCCCGCGCAAGCCCCTCCGTGTCGCCGTATTTCACCAGCGTCCCCGCCCGCGCGCGGCCTACGATTTCGCCGCACCCGCAATCGTCCGACACTATCACCGGCGTCCCGCACATCAGCGCCTCGAACGGCACCAGGCCGAAGATTTCCTGCGTTGACGCGTAAACGCACACGTCCGCGTCCGCAAGGCAGGCGAGTTTCTCATCGCCGGTAACAAGGCCGGTGAACTTCACGTTCTCCCCGATGCCCAGCGAAGCGATCTCGCGCTCGAGGACTCGCCGGTAGCCCATGTCGTTGCCGGCGATGATAAGCGCGGAGCCTTCTTTTTTCAAGCGCCCGCTCGCAAAAAGTTTCGCGTACGCGCGCGCCAGAACCTCAATGCCCTTGCGCGGCGTTATTTTGCCGAGGTAAAGGATTATTTTGCGCGAGCCGAGGTTGTGCTTCCCGCGGAAGACGCCGCGCGGCGGTATCTTCGCGAACGCGGCGAGACTGATGCCGTTGTGCACGACCGAGATTTTGTCCCGCGGAACGCCGAGCGATTCGTACTGCCCAATCTCGGCCTCCGATACCGCGACAAAATGCGCCGCGTTGCGGAGCACGTGGTTGCCGAAGAGCGGGTCGAAGACGCGCTTCAGCAGGAACCGCCGCTCAATCGTAGGCGCGGTGCCGTTTGCGGCGAGGATGTACGGGACGCCCTTCGCGCGCGCGGCGCGGGCAAACGCGCTGTTCAAAAGATGCCGGTGTCCGTGAAGATGCAGCACGTCAAACTCCGCCACGTGCCTCTTCGCCCAGCAGCGCGCCCTCATCGGCATGAACAACTGCATGTGGTACGCCAGCGAATTGCTCACGTTGCGGAAATAATACGACTTGACGCCGCTGATATTTTCAAAGGCCGGCCACGACGCGGGCTTTTCCTTGAATTCCCTGCGATGATTCTCGTCAAGGACGTCCGTTGTCGCCGCGCTCACGGCGTGTCCCTGGTGCGCCTGTTCGCCGGCGATGTCGTAGGCGATGCGCGGTATGCCGCCGTAAGCCCACGCCGGATGGAAGTACGGCGTTACATGCAGGATTTTCAGGGGGCGTTCGTTCATCATTCACGCAGTTATTTCTTCTGTTGCCTGCTTTCCGCGTCTTTCACCGCGGGCTCCGTTTCATGTTTGAGGACCGCGAGTTCCTGCGAGAGGTTCTTTGTCTGATTGGAAAGGCGCGATATCGCCACGGAATAGTGCAGGTTTATGAGCGTCAGGAACACCACACCGCTGAAGAAAAGCGTCTGCGGCACGCGCGCGCCGATGACGTTGGCGACAAGGTTCAGCGCGCCGGTGAGCACAAGCGCCAGTATCGCCACGCCGGTAAGCACCCACAACCACGAATATTCGATGCGCAAGAGTTTCCGCCGCACAAGGTCTATGATGATTGCGAACAGGGCAAGGCTCATTATCAGGGCCATCCAAAAGTGTTCCCGCCTCAAACCGCCGTAACTGGTGAGGCTCGCAAGCGCGGCGTCCTGCTCCATGTTGTGGCGGCTTTCCATGCGCGCGTAAAGGACCAGCAGCGTGGTGCGCGTCGCCTGGTCCTCTTCCCGCCCAATCTGCTCCATGAGGACCGGCATGCAGGCCGCGCGTTCCATGTACAGCGTAAGGAACGCCTTGTCCCGCGCGGCGGTGTCCCTGGTCTTCTCCGCGGCGAGATAATTCTGAATCTGCGATTTTATCTCGTCCGCCGGCGGGCTTTGCGCGTACGCGAGAGCGCCGAAAAGGGAAAGTCCCGCGAGCGTTATGAGCAGGCATGTTCGGTTCATCGCGCTACTCCTTCTGCGGTGGAGCGGCCTCTTCGCCTTCTTTCTTGAACTCGTGCTTGCGAAGAAGGACGACGAGGATTGATAGCAGCATGTCGAAAACGTAGTAAATCGGGCGCCAGCCCGCGTGCATTGATTTCTTCTGCGACGGCGAGGGGTGCATGGCTATCGGCACTTCCTTCACCTTAAGCCCCGCGCGATGCAGCATGATAATGTAGTCCGCGTCGGGAAAATCGACGGGATAATAGTCGCTCGCGTTGAATCGTATGGCATGCCTGTTGAGCGCCTGGAAACCGGAGGTCGGGTCGGAAATCTTTTTGCGCAGGAGGATGGTCGCTATCGCGCCGAAAAACCTCATCCCCATGCGCCGCAGGAAAGGCGCGCGGTAATTTCCCAGCCCCAGGAAGCGCGACCCGATTACCACGTCCGCATCGCCGCTCTGAACGGCTTCCAGAAGAGAGCGGATGCTGGAGGGGTCGTGCTGGCCGTCGCTGTCCATCTGCACGACGTAATCGTATCCGTGCTTGTAAGCGTACTTGAAGCCCGTCTGCAGCGTGATTCCGTAGCCCATGTTGAACGGCATGGATATGACCTTTGCCCCCGCGCGGCGCGCGGCGTCGGCGGTGGTGTCGCCGGACGCGTCGTCGATTACGACGATGTCGGCATCGGGCATTTCCTTTGCCACGGCCTTGAGGACCGCGCCGATTGTGCGCGCCTCGTTGAAGGCAGGCATTACTATGGCGACTTTCGGACTCATTTGCACCCTCGGGTTCTACTCAGAACGGTTCTCCCGCTCAAATTATCATCGTTTGAACCGCGAGAAAAGTTTATGAAATTGTCCGATGCGTCCGACCCGTCTGACCCGTCCGACCTGTCAGACCACTATCACCTTGACGCCCATTCGCGAGAGAAGTTCCGCGCAAACGCCGTTGCCGGCTGTTTTCCCTTTCGGCCCCTGAGTTACCCCGAAGCCGCAGGAGGGGCTGTTGGATTTGAAATACGCCGTCTTCACGCCCAGCAGTTCGGCAAGCCGCGCGGCCTCCCGCGCGCCGCGCAGAAAGTTCTCCGTCACGTCCGCGCCTTCGGCATTGACAATGCGCGATTTGCCCGCCAGCACGTCCGCGGCGTCGCCGTTTTCGATGAAAGACATTGGCCGCGGCGTGGGCAGGCCGCCGAGTTGCTCCGGGCAAACCGGGATGACGCAGGCGTCGCGCAGTTTGCGAACGAGTTCCTCGCGCGGCTTCGAGCCGCCGTCGTACCTCGTCCGCATCCCGAGCAGGCACGCGCTTACGATGATTCGTTCCATTTTTCTCTCGCGATAAATCCTTGTGGTGCAGGACGCCATATTGTAAACTGCGGACGCCTGTGGTGGAAACATAATCCGGGAGTAATGCGCAAATGCGAAGGCCGTTCGTTCCAGTCGCGGTCTCCTTTCTTGCCGGCACGGTGCTGGCCCGGCACTGGCAGGCGCCGGTTTGGGCCGTGGCGGCGCTGTGCGCGCTGGCCTTTGCCGCGGCGCTTTTCCTGCTTGTGAAAAAGCGCGGCCGGGCGGCGTTTTACGGCCTCCTCTTCTTTATCGCGTTCGTGGGGCTGATGAACCTCCGCCTGCGGGAAGGGGACGTTGCGCCGAACCACCTGAAAAGCATCCTCGGTGATCTCAAGCCCGACGATTCTATCCTGACGCGCATTCGCGGGACCGTCAGCGCCGCGCCAGCGTACGGGGAGAAACTCCTTTTCCTCGACCCGCCGCAGTCCCGCCCTTACGGCGATTCGGGAAAGGAAAACGCCCGCGCGCGGGTCCTCTCGTTCACGGTGGACGGCGTGACCGCGCAGGCCGACGGGCAAGAGGTTCCGCTGGAAGGGCCGGTGCGCGTGTACGTGTCGCGTTCGCCGTATGACGCGGGCGGAGAGGCGCGCGATTTCGCGGAGCGCCTTCTGCCCGGCGCGCGCGTGGAACTTCTTGGACAAATTTCCTCTCCGCGTCCTCCCGGCAATCCGGGGCAGTTCGATTACGCGGCGTATCTGCGCGACAGCGGCGTTTACGCGGCGCTGTACGTGGAAGACTTGAAATATGCGCGCGCCGAAGGCCCCGGCGGCTTCAGCCTCGCGTGGCACGTCGCGTACGTGAAGGAAATCATCGCGGAATCCTATTACCGGAATTTTTCGCGCGAGAACGCGGCGTTCATGTCCGCGCTTCTTATCGGTGACAGGCAGAACCTGCCGGATGATTTGATGGATGATTTGAGCGCCAGCGGCACGGTGCACGTCATTTCCATCAGCGGCCTGCATCTGGCGCTCATCGCCAGTTTCGGCTACTTCGCGCTGAGGCTGATGAGGATTCCTTTCAAGATGCAGAGGGGCCTGCTCATCATCGGAATCGTTTTTTACGCGCTGATGGTCGGCCCGAGCGCGCCGGTAACGCGCTCGGCGATAATGATAGCGCTGTTCCTAATGGCGCAACTGCTGAACCGGCGGAGTGATACGCTGAACATCCTCGCGCTCTCCGCGCTCGTTGTCGCCCTCCTTAATCCGATGGACGTGATGACCATTGGATACCAGTTGTCGTTTCTCGCGGTGTTCTTCATCATTACTCTTACAGGCCCGATTGGTTTCTTCCTGCGGTCTTTGCCTCAGCGCATGCGGTACCGTTTTTCGGGCGTCAGGCGCGAAATCGGTTTTCCGCAATACCAGCGCATTCAGGAACTCGTGCTGGCGAACTCGTCCTGGCCGAGGCGCGGCGCGGCCTGGGTATGGCAGGGCACGACTCTCACAGCGGCCAGTTCTGTCGCCGCGACGCTCGGCACTTTTCCCATCGTCATGTTTAACTTCGGCAAGTTCTCCGTCTGGACCTGGGCGGCGAACCTCGCGATAGTGCCGCTCGTGGAGATATGGCTGCTGGTCGGGTTCGTGCTGCTCATCGCCTCGCTTGTCCAGGCGGCTTTCGGCGCGGCGTTCCTGCTCGTGCCGGCGTTCATCGGCCAGATGCGCGCCATCGCGGTCATCGAGTGGCCGGCGCATTTCTTTGCGACACTGCCGCTCTCCTTCAGAAATATTCCGCGCATCCCCGCGTACGCCGTTCTTCTTTTCTACTGCGCGCTTGCGTCGCTTTTCTTCTGGATGCGCATCAGTTGGAGCAGGTACGCCACCGCGGGATTCGCGGCCGTGGCGGTTTTCGCGGTGATTTTCCCGCTGGCGGCGCAGACGCATTCCGGGGAATTTGAAATGACCGTGCTCGACGTCGGCCACGGGAACGCAACATTTATCCGCTTCCCCGACGGACGCGCGCTTCTCTATGACTGCGGGTCGTTCAAAGAGTCCGACATAACGCGCAACGTCGTTCAGCCTTTCCTGCGCGAGCGCGGGGTTACGCATATCGACGCGGTCATTATTTCGCATCCGCACGTGGACCATTTCGACGGTCTGCCCACGCTTCTGCAAAACTACAGCGTGGGCGTGCTCGTGCTCACGGACTATTTCGCGCCGGAGGTCAACAAGTACTGGGCGGTGGTTTGGCCTGCGGTCCAGGCAAGCGGCGTGCGGGTTGTCCGCATGCGCGACGGCGGCGCGCTTGAAGGATTTCCGGAACTTTCGTTCATCGCGCCGGAGGCCGGCCTTCCGCCGGCGGATTCGGACGGGTACAACGCCGCACTGAACGAAACTTCGCTCGTGGTGCGCGTCGAGTGCGATGGGACGAGCATCCTGCTTTGCGGCGACATCGAGAAGCAGGGGATAACGTGGCTTCTCGCTCATTACAAGGGGGGTGAGGCGGATGTGCTCGTCGCGCCGCACCACGGCGGCTATGTGGAGGGGTTCACGGAGAAATTGTTCGCGGCGCTCCGCCCGCGGGAAGTGATAATTTCGAGTGACCGCCGGACGGCCAGAAACGAACTCGAGCAAATGGCCGGAGCGGGACGCATTCACCTGACGCGCGCCGGCGGCGCGATTACCCTCACCGTTTCCTGCGGCAAGCCGTACATTTTCGATACGCTCGGCGTCGCGAAAAACTAAAAAAGCCGCGCGCAGCCGCGACCCGGCAGACTGTAATTATTACCGCCTCGGGAATCAGCGCAATTTTTCGCCTTTTCCTGCCGAAATTATCTCCGGACATACCGTGTATTTACAAATCGAAAATCCCCCGTATTTCCGGCCGATTGGCCGCGCTGCAAACTTGAACAACGGAGTGCACCCAAAACGGAGGGCAATACATGCGCGCTTCGCTTACGTTTCATGTCACGCCGTCATTGCCGCCGCGCCTCGAGCGGCTGCGCGAACTCGCCTACAACCTGCGCTGGTCGTGGGACCACGAGGCGCTTGCGCTTTTTCGCCGCCTTGACGCGGAGTTGTGGGAGGAGACCGGCCACAATCCCGTTCTGCTTCTCGGGAAAATAAACCAGGACAAACTCGAAGCCGCCGAAAGAGACGAGGCGTTCCTGGCGCACCTTGACCGCGTGTGCTGGTCGTTGGACCAATACATGATTGAAGGCGGCTGGTACGCGAAGGCCCACGGCGACAGGGAAGGCGTGAGGATTGCCCACTTTTCCGCTGAATACAGCCTGACGGAGTGCCTGCCGATTTACTCCGGCGGTCTTGGGATTCTGGCGGGGGACCACCTGAAGTCCGCCAGCGACCTCGGCCTGCCGCTGGTCGCGGTGGGCATGCTTTACCAGGAAGGATATTTCCGGCAGTACCTCAACGCCGACGGCTGGCAGCAGGAGCGCTACGAGGACAATGATTTCTTCAATCTGCCGATAACGCTTGAACGGCGGGATGACGGACAGCCGCTGACAATCGACGTGCTTTATCCGGGCCGCGCCGTGAAGGCGCGGATTTGGCGCGTGCAGGTCGGCCGCGTGCGATTGCACCTCCTTGACACAAACGTGCCGGAGAACTCTCCGGATGACCGCGGCATCAGTTCGCGGCTTTACGGCGGCGACCTCGAGATGCGGATAAAGCAGGAAGTGCTTCTGGGCATCGGCGGCGTCCACGCGCTCGCGGCGCTGGGAATCAACGCCACGGTCTTCCACATGAATGAAGGGCATTCCGCGTTCCTGTCGCTTGAGCGGATCCGCCGCGTAATGGTCGAAAAGAAAGTTTCCTTCGCCGAGGCGCGAGAACTGGTCGGCGCGGGCAGCGTCTTCACCACGCACACGCCCGTCCCGGCCGGCAACGACAGGTTCCCGCCGGAACTCTTTCTGAAGTATCTGGGCCCGTACACCGCCGCGCTCGGCATAAGCGATCAGGAATTGCTGGCGCTCGGCCGCGAGAACCCGAGGGACCGCTCCGAGCCTTTCTGCATGACGGTGCTTGCGCTGAAGGTCGCCGCGAAACGCAACGGCGTAAGCAAACTGCACGCGCAGGTCTCCCGCAAGATGTGGCGGCAGGTCTGGCCGGACATCCCGGAGGACGAAATACCAATCGAGTCCATCACCAACGGCGTCCATTTCCGCTCGTGGATTTCCAGGGAACTCGCGGAACTATACGACCGCTACCTCGGGCCGAAGTGGATGGAAGACCCGACGGACCATTGGATATGGGACTCGGTGGAAAAGATACCGCGCGAGGAGTTGTGGCGCACGCATGAGCGGCGGCGCGAAAGGCTCGTGGCGTTCGCGCGGAGGCGGCTGAGGACGCAGACAATGAAGCGCGGCGGCTCGCCCGCGGAACTCAGGGCCGCGGACGAGGTGCTTGACCCGCGCGCGCTGACGATAGGCTTTGCGCGGCGCTTTGCAACTTACAAGCGCGCCGACCTCATCCTGCGCGACCCCGACAGGCTTGCGCGAATACTGCTCAGCAAGGAGCGCCCGGTGCAACTCATATTCGCCGGCAAGGCGCACCCGATGGACAACTACGGCAAGGAACTCGTGCGCCGCCTCATTCACCTCATCCGCGACAAGAGCCTGCGGCACCGCATAGTTTTCATCGAGGACTATGACATGGCGGTGTCGCGCTACCTTGTCCAGGGAGTGGACGTGTGGCTGAACACGCCCCGCCGCCTGCTCGAAGCCTGCGGTACGAGCGGCATGAAGGCCAGCGCAAACGGCGCAATCAACGTGAGCATACTCGACGGCTGGTGGTGGGAAGCCTACAGGCCGGAGGCCGGCTGGCGAATCGGCAGCGAGGAGGATTACGCCGACCGCGACTACCAGGACGAGGTTGAGTCCAACGCGCTCTACAATCTGCTGGAGCAGGAGATCGTGCCCCTGTTCTACCAGCGCGACGCAAACGACCTGCCGAGCGGCTGGATAAACCTGATGAAATCCGCGACGCGCCTGCTCTGCCCGCTGTTCAACACGAACAGGATGGTGCACGAATACGCCGAGAGATTTTACCTGCCGTGCCACGACCGCCGGGCGGAACTCGCGGAAGAGAACATGACGCGCGCGAAACTTCTTGCGCAGTGGAAGCGCGTGCTGCAAAGCGCATGGCAGGAAGTGAAGGTGCAGGACGTGCGCGTGAAGGAACAGGTGGCGCTCCAGGTCGGCTCCAGCCTTGAAGTCAGCGCCCGCGTGGCGCTCGGCGCGTTGACGCCGGAAGACGTTGCGGTGGAAGTGTACTGCGGGCCTCTTGACGCCGACGGAAACATCGTGAACGGCAAGACATTCCGGATGAAATGGAGCCAGGCGGAGAACGCGGCAACGCACCTGTTCGCGGGCGCGGTGCCGTGCGTCAACAGCGGCAGAAACGGATTCGTCGTGCGTGTGATTCCCAATCACGACGAGTACGGCCCATGCTACGAGCCGGGCCTGATTGCGTGGAAATAGGGGAAAGAGGTATAATGCCCTCGGGTTGATTTGATGCTTCCCGATTTCCCGCGCATATCGGAGAACTGCCGTGAAGATGCCAAAATTCGGCGAGACGCGAATGAAATTCCAGGTGAAAGACCGTTTGCGCAAGGTCGGCATAATGACCGGCGGGGGCGATTGCCCGGGGCTTAACGCGGTCATACGCGCCGTCGCAAAGACGCTCATCAGCCAGGCCGGCGCGGAAATCATCGGAATAAAAGACGGCTTCCGCGGCCTGGTGCTGGGCGAAAGCCGCAAACTCGAATACGCGGACGTCTCCAACATCCTCACGCTCGGCGGCACAATCCTCGGCTCTTCAAACAAGGACAATCCTTTTGATTTCTTTCTGCAGGCCGGAGACGAGACTGTCCGCAAGGACTGCTCCGACATGGCCGTGGCGAATTACCAAAAGTGGGAACTCGACGCGCTTGTCTGCCTCGGCGGCGACGGCACGATGTCGATTGCGAACCGCCTCATCGAAAAGGGGATGAACATCGTCGGCGTGCCCAAGACTATCGACAACGACCTCGCCGAGACGGAAAGGACTTTCGGCTTTGACACCGCCGTGATGATAGTAACGGAGGCGATAGACCGCCTGCACACGACGGCCGCAAGCCATCACCGGTGTCTCGTCCTTGAAACGATGGGCCGCTACGCCGGCTGGATTGCGCTCCACGCGGGAGTTGCGGGCGGCGCGGACGTAATCCTGATACCGGAAATACCGTTTGAGTGGGACAAGGTTTGCGAGGTGGTCAGGAAAAGATATGCCTACGGCAAGCACTTCACAATCGTCGCCGTTGCCGAAGGCGCAAAGCCCAAAGGCGGCGAGATGGTCGTGGAACGCGAGGTCAAAGATTCGGAAGACCCCATCCGCCTTGGCGGGATAAGCAAAGTCGTGGCGGAAAGGGTGGAAAAGGAAACCGGCGTCGAGTCGCGCTACATAATTCTCGGCCACGTCCAGCGCGGCGGCACGCCCACGCCCTTTGACCGCAACCTCGCCACGCTTTACGGCTCCCACGCCGCGCAACTCGTCATCAACGGCCAATACGGCCGCATACCCGTCTTGAAGAACGGCAAAATAACCGACGTTCCCATATCGCAAGTCGTCGGCAAGCCGCGCCACGTGCCCCTCGACGACCCCATGATAAAAGCGGCGCTCGGCGTCGGCACATCCTTCGGCGTGTAACCGCAAGGCAAGGGGGTCAGACGCCAAAGAGGACCCCGACCTTTCATTTATAAGAATAGTAAGGAGTGTCGGGGGACGGGAGGGCTTGCCCCGATTTGTGATTCCAATTAACCGCATCTGGGATTATGAATCCGCATGAAGTCTTGAAATTAAAAACAACGTGTGTTAAATTTGGTTCTGAGTTATAATGAAGTATCCAATTGAGGCCAAAATAACCATGACAGGAGTTAGAATCAAAGATTCTGTTCCCGATCCTTACCCGGAGGAAAGGCCGACAGTCTATGCTGACAGGATCGGACAGTGGTATTTGGCGCAACAATCTCTCACTCGCAGAAAGCAGTTGGGGCAGTATCTTACGCCTGTGGGAATAGCGGATTTCATGGCTGGCCTTTTTAGCGTGCGCGGCAAAAACGTGCGGCTGCTCGATCCCGGTGCTGGCAGCGGTATCTTATCTTGCGCGGTTTGTGAACATCTGGCGTCAGAACAGTCGCCCCCTCTTATTCTTGTCCTTGATGTTTATGAAACAGACCACAAGTTTTGCGCGGTTCTCAAAAAAGCCCTCGTTTATCTTGGAAATTATCTCGCCCAAAAGCACATCACTTTCAAGTCCAATATTTATTGCGAGGATTTCGTTCTTAAGCATGCGAGGCTGTTGGATAATTGCCGCGGTCTTTTTGAGATTAAGGATGTCGAGCAGGGATACGACTTGTGTATTTCCAATCCACCATATTTCAAAATTACAAAGGCGGACCCCCGGGCGCGAGCATCTCACGCCGTGGTGTGCGGGCAGCCCAATATATATTCCCTTTTCATGGTTCTTTCCGCCTGTCTTCTCCGCAACGATGGCGAGATGGTTTTCATAACACCGAGAAGTTTTGCGTCCGGCTCATATTTTCGGCGTTTCCGAGAACGTTTCTTCGGACTCATGAAACCTCAGCGAATACATGTTTTTGAGTCTCGGCGAGATGCGTTCAAACGTGACGAAGTCCTTCAAGAAAACATAATCATCAAGGCGCGGCGCGAGATCGCGCGGAAAGAACATGCCGTTTACATTTCATGCAGCGCCGGCGTACCCGAAGCGAGGCGGAACGACTCCAGAAAAGTGTCTCTTGCGTCTATTCTTGACATGACGACGAAAGAGAAGGCGCTGAAAATTCCCTGCAATGGCCGTCAGGAATCAGTTCTGGAAAAAGTGGGGAACTGGAACGGTTTCCTTAATGATTATGGACTTCAGATTTCAACCGGTCCCGTTGTGCCTTTTAGGGCCGAGCGGTTTCTTGCGGAAAGCGCGGATGCACGCGGTGATTATGCTCCATTGCTTTGGATGCAGAATGTCGAGGCAATGCGCCTTAACTGGCCGAAAAAGAATTGTGGAAAGCCGCAGTACATAAAAATACAGAGCCGTTCTCTGCGACTCTTGGTGCCGGACGCAACGTATGTTTTACTCCGCAGATTCAGCGCCAAGGAGGAAGCGCGAAGATTGACAGCCGTTCCCTTGCTTGCGGGCAGTTTGGGAGCGGAGTTGATCGGCATTGAAAATCATCTCAATTATGTGCATAAACCTGGCGGTACGCTGACTTGGGACGAGGCATGGGGTTTGGCGGTTTTATACAACAGTGATTTTATGAATGAATATTTTCGCGCCTTGAATGGCAGCACTCAGGTCAGCGCAACCGAAATACGGTCCATTCCATTGCCACCGCTGGAGGTGATTATTGAAATCGGGAAAGCAGTCAGGGCATTGAGGAAACCATATGAGGAAGTCGAACCACAAGTCGCGCATTTGCTGACTAATGCCATGTGAAATGAAGGAGAAAGGCCTTGTCCAAACTTGAAGAAGCGCGGGAAATTCTGAAATCTTTAGGACTGCCCCAGGCGCAACAAAATGAGATTTCCGCTTTAACGTTGCTGGCTCTTTGTGGGATCAAACCGCGCGGAAGATGGTCGGAAGCAGTCGGAAAAAGTCTTACCATATCAAAAGACATCATGACGTTTGTCCGTAAGTTCTACGGCAGAAAATACGCGCCGAATACAAGGGAGACATTCAGAAGGCAGGTACTTCACCAGTTTGTTCAGGCAGGAATCGCCGACTATAATCCAGACGATCCACAACTCCCGACAAATAGTCCACATGCCCACTATGCCATTTCTCATTTTGCTCTGGAAACAGTTCGTGCTTATGGGGCGGATAAATGGGATGTGGCTCAAAAAGCATTTGTGTCCCAAAAAGGGACACTGCTTGCCGTTTACAGCAATAAGAGAGCGAAGTCAATGACGCCGGTGCGCCTGCCTGATGGGAAAGCCTTGCGTTTATCCCCAGGAAAACATAATAAACTGCAAGCCACAATAATTGAAGAATTTGCGCCTCGTTTCGCCCCAGGGGCTCGCATTCTTTATATTGGAGACACAGCGAAGAAGAATTTGCATATCGACGCCGGAGAATTGGTGAAACTGGGCATTGCGATAAACGAGCATGACAAATTAACTGATATGGTCATTTTCGACAAAAAACGCAACTGGCTTTTCCTGGTAGAAGCAGTTACATCACATGGACCCATGTCGCCCAAAAGAGTTGTGGAGTTAAAGGCGTTATTTTCTAAGTGTTCGGTGGGAATTATTTTTGTAAGTGCCTTTCCAGATTTCGCGGAATTCCGCAAGAATATTAAGAGTATCGCATGGGAGACGGAGGTATGGATAGCGGAAATACCCGATCATCTCATACATTACAACGGCGATAGGTTCCTTGGGCCACATTGATGGATTGTCTTGTTGATCATCTGTGCCTAAAGAATTCTTTGCGTTCCCCGATAAGGTATTCTGGTGTGGCAATAGGAGGGGTGAGAATCCCGGGACTTTCCGGGACGGAAAGTTGCAAGTACTGTTGCTACAAGGGGTAATGAAAACACTGAAAAGTGGGAAAATCCGGTACATTGTGCCAC
>Ga0315284_10003632_pt1 | contig 21936 bp, 32 predicted proteins | sample YL17G09_16_MG_FD_203696 | JGI IMG/M metagenome (GOLD analysis project Ga0315284, IMG submission 203696) | Sediment microbial communities from Yellowstone Lake, YNP, Wyoming, USA - YL17G09_16 | ecosystem: Environmental > Aquatic > Freshwater > Lake > Sediment | place: USA: Wyoming | collected... | reverse complement strand
CTGAAGGCAAGTCTGCTGTTGAAGATTTAGCATTACAGCTTTCATGTGAGCATAATATTATAGCCAATAGCAGTTTCAGTTGGTGGGGTGCTTGGTTAAACAAAAATCCATCAAAAATTGTTGTAGCACCGAGCAATTGGTTTGGTCCTGCGTTAACGCACAACACAAAAGATTTATTAATACCAGAATGGACAAAAATATGATACACGAGAAAACTGATAATTTTTATATTCAAAAAATGCTACTATCTAATATTAGAGAATCCAGATTTGATTTTTTGTCCAATATGTGCCGCGGCAAAAATGTGCTACATATAGGCTGCGCTGATACAATGGTATTTGATGTAAATACAAATTTACATATTCATTTATGTTCAATTGGTGAAAATACAGTTGTAGATGGATTAGATGTAGACGTTGAAACTACTGTTAAATTAAAAGAGGCTTGTCCTGGAACATATTTTACAGAATACAAGCAAGTTAATAAAGAATATGATATTGTAATAGTTCCAGAAGTAATGGAGCATGTGCCTGACGTTAATTCATTTTTAAAAGATATATTTTCAGTCCAAGCTAAAGAATATTTATTTACAGTGCCATCAATGATGGTTGCTCAAGTTTTTGCTTTTGATGAGTGGGCATTAGAAATGGTTCATCCAGATCATAAATATTGGTTTTCTCCATATACGCTATATAATACTTTAAAACCATTCGGCGTAGGATTTGGCGCACAAATGTATTTTCTAGAAAATAAAACACAAATAGCAATGCGCTTATACCGAGCATAAATTTAGTTTAGGAGAAATAATGACTACATGGTGGAATAAAAATATTAATGATGATGATGGTAATAAAAAAGAAGATTTTGCATCTTGGCTAAAAGATTATAATGAAGAAAATAGGGTATATTGCAGAAATTACGTTGCACAAAAAAAATATAAAACATTTTTAGATTGCGGGTGCGGATTAGCAGTTGAGTATTATGGATTCAAAAATGATAATTATGAAATTAATTATACTGGATTAGATAGTTGCAAATATCTTGTTAAATCAAATTCTGAACTTGGAATTAATATGATTGAAGCTGAGTTGGAAAAAAAATTTCCAATAGAAAATAATTCATATGAATGCATTTATGCTAGGGCAATAATAGAACACTTGTCATACTATGAAACAACAATTTCTGAATTTATAAGAGTTGGTGAAAAAGAAATAATAATTAGTTGGTTTATTAAACCAGATGATAAAGACGATGAAATTAATTATTGGGAAGAACAAGATTTATATCATAATAAATATAATATGATTAAGATGGAAAAATTTATTTTATCTAATCCAAAAGTAAACAATATTTTCTGGGTTAATATTAGCAATGCTAAGCATCCAGATCAAGAAAATGTTATGCATATTGTGTTAAAATAATTTAAAGGACATATGAAATTTTTTAATATAGACCAACACGTATCAGTAATTGCTGACATTGCTCACATTTTTAATAATCTTGGACATCAGGTTGATGATTGGTCTCTTTCGGGGCACCATTGGGTTCTCAATAAACCAAAACCAAAAATTATGCTCAGTGATGGCACGCAACTAACTTGTTCAGGCGTATGCACTCAAGAAGTATGTGATAAATTCTATGAGCAAAATAAAAATGAATTAGAAAAGTATGATGCATTTGTTGTGTGTTATCCAACAGAATTTGCGCTTCTATACGAAAAATGGAACAAACCAATTATTGTAGTTAATTGTATTAGATATGAGCATCCAAATACTTTTGAACCAATAATTAGAGAAAGATTAAATAGTTTCTTAAAAAGGAGATTACAAGAGGGGAAATTATATTATGTTTGTAATAATAAAGGCGATCAATATTATACACATTATATGACTGGAATTACTGGAATGCATATTCCAAATTTATGCGAATATACTAATGCAAAATATACTGGAACAAAAAATCAATATGTCATACATGATCGTTCAGAAATATCTGTTCCTGGCAATCGCTGTGTTAGTCTTGGAGCAATTAGAAATGGAAATTGGAAATATAGTTGGGAAGATCTTTATAGTTATAAAGGAATAATTCACGTACCATATCATAATGGAACTATGTCAACCTTTGAGCAATATACAGCTAATGTTCCATTATTTTTTCCATCAAAACAACATGCTAAAGAATTATTTATTCAAAATAAAATATTTTCAGACTTAACTTTTTATAAAATAACCAATGCAAAAGAACCGGACGATATTAATAATCCAAATAGCCTTCGTAATCCAGAAGTTTTAAATAAATGGTTAGATACTTGCGACTTTTATGATGAAGGTAATATGAAATATATTCAATATTTCGATTCGCCATCACATTTAGAACACTTATTAAATACAGTAAATACGCAAGAAATTAGTTATAATATGTCTAAACACAATTTAATTAGAAGAGCATCCGTTTATAATAACTGGCAAGAAATTCTTGCCAGTATTGCGAGTTCAAAATGACTCAAGCCAATAAAAAATATTATGAAAATAATAAGGATAAAATATTAGAGCGCAATAAACAATATCGGTTAGCTAATAAAGAAAAAATCAAAGAGCAGAAAAAACAATATAATCTAGAAAATATTGAAAAAATTAAAGCGTCCAAACAACAATATTATTTGGATAATAAAGAAAAATATAAAGAAGATTTTAAACAGTATAATATAAATCACAGGAATGAAATTAGAAAAAGCAAAAAACAATACGCACAACAGAATAAAGAAAAAATAAATAAATCACGAAGAGAAAGAATAGAGAATAACATTTTTCTCAAGTTGCGACAAGATCTATCTGGGATCATTAGAGGTTCCTTAAAAAGGCACTTGTCTTCCAAAAATGGTAGATCTATGTCAGATTTTTTGCCATATACTATGGAAGATCTAAAAATTCATTTAGAATCATTATTTTCTCATCCCAGTAATTTAACTCCTGGTGGTAAGGTGTGGATGACTTGGAGTAATTGGGGAAAATATATATTTAAAACGTGGGATGAATATGAACCTTCAACTTGGGTTTGGCATATAGATCACATCATACCACAATCAAATTTACCATATTATTCTATGGAAGATGATAATTTTATAAAATGTTGGAGTCTGAATAATTTACGACCATTAAGTGCTGATATTAATATAGTTGAAGGCGCCACCAGAATAAGACATGGAGTATTACATGAGCAAAAATAATTTTCCGCTTGGGCAAGATGTTCACGACGCCGATGATATCACTAAAATGATTGGAACGCTGTTAAGTGAAAAATTCACTATGGGGGAGCAGGTAGAAAAGTTCGAAAAAATGTTTGCCGAATATATGGGCGTTAAGTATGCTGTTATGGTAAATTCTGGATCTTCAGCCAACTTACTTGCACTATCCGCCTTAACTAATTATAAGTGTAATAAATTGAATCCTGGTGACGAAGTATTGGTGCCGGCAGTATGCTGGTCTACAAGCGTATTTCCGATAATTCAATGTAATCTTAAGCCAATTTTCGTAGATGTAGATCCGAAAACTCTAAACATAGATTTAGATGATCTTAAAAATAAGATAACAAATAAAACTAAAGCTATTATGTTGGTCCACGTGTTAGGAAATTCAACCAATATGGAAAAATTAATGGAAATAATGAACAAGCATAATTTAATTTTAATTGAAGACACTTGTGAATCTTTAGGATCAACATACAATAATCAATATCTTGGAACCTTCGGTTGTATGGGGACATATTCGTTTTACTACTCGCATCATATAACTTGTGTTGAAGGCGGGATGGTTATTACTAATGATGATCAATATTATGAATTGGTCAAGTGCCTTCGTGCTCACGGATGGACAAGAAGCATGAAAGATAAGGAGCAAATTCATAAGGAATTCTCAGATATAGATCCACGGTTTACCTTTGTAAATTTGGGCTACAACGTTAGGCCAATGGAAATTCAGGGCACAATGGGAATAAGTCAACTTCATAAACTTAAATCAAAAAATGATAACAGGAAAATAAATTATAATAATATTAAAGGTAAAATAGAGGGTGATCCAAGAAATAAGTTTCTATCTTTTCCAAAAGAAATAGAAGGCGGCGATATCGCATGGTTTGGAATAACTTTATTTTTAGATGAGGGAATTAAATTATCAGAATATTTGGATTACCTTACAAATAATAAAGTTGAGAATAGACCAATTATTACTGGTAATATGATAAGGCAACCAGTAATTAAAGATCTTTATCCAGATTTAAACCCTTTAGATTTTAAAGGTGCAGAGTATTGCCATTTTAGAGGGTGTTTTATTGGGTTGCCAAGCAGTTTAATGTCAGACGATTTGGTTGTAGAGTTAGTCGATATATTATTGAATTATAAGTCATGAGAGTTTTAGTTACAGGAAGCAATGGGTGTGTTGGAAGTGCATTACAATCAATATGTACTGATAAAGATAATTATATTTTTATTGAAAGAAAAGATTGCGATCTAATAAATAGAGATAAAGTAATTGAATTATTTGCAAAAATAAAACCAGATTATGTTATTCATTTGGCATCTTACGTTCCAGGATTTTATAATATTGACAGAGTTGCCTCATTTTCTAATAATGTCAGAATAAATGAAAATGTATTAGAGGCGTCAAATTTAGTTGGGGTAGATAGGCTAATGTCTTGCCTTTCAGTAAATATGTTTCCTGAGACGCCATCAAAATTTCCAATGGACGAGTCAATGATTTTCGATGGCACATTAACTGGTGCTTTTGCAGGTTATGCTTATTCAAAACGAATGCTTGAATTACAGTGTCAAAACTATAATATACAACACAATAGAAAATATTTTGGAATCATTCCATGTAACATTTATGGACCAAACGATAATATGTCTTCTGGAAGACTTATACCAAATTTAATTTGTAAATTCAAAGATGCGGAAAAAAATGGAACAGACGTTATAATGAGTGGTGCGGGCAAACCATTACGACAGTTTATTTATTCTATTGATTTGGCTAAAATAATTAAATATTTAGTTTCAAATTATTCTGATATAAAACCTATTATTTGTTGTGGCGATGAAGAAATTAGCATTGCAGACTTATCTACTAAAATTAGTAATATACTTGAATTCAAATATAATATTAATTTTGATACTAGTAAGCCTGATGGAAATCTAAAAAAGACAGTAAGTAATTATTATTTGAAATCAATAATGCCAGACGTTTCATTCACTTCTTTAAAAGATGGGCTACAAGAAACTATTAATTCTATGGAGTCTATATGAAAATATCTATTTTTTCTTTTGCTGTAAATGATAAATTTCCCATTGATATAATGCAAAGGCAATTTGCAAAATATATAAAAGAAGATTTTGATTTTATTTTATTTAATGATGCAAATAATTCAAAAATGGAAGAGAACATTAACACAATTACATCTTATAATAAAATTAATTGTGTTAGAGTTCCTCAAAATATTCACTCAGTTAATACAATTAATAATCCATCTGAGGCGTATGCATCAACATTAAATTGGGCTGTACACGATTATGCGGTTAAAAATAATTGTGAGATTATTGTCCTTCTACATACTGACGTATTTCCAGTATGTGAAATATCCGTATTAGATATTATAGGGAATAAATCTGTGGCAAGCGTAACAGAATTCAGGCTTATGAATGGTAAGGGAGTTAATTATTTTTATCCTGCCCTAACTATTATTAATATGAAAAGATTAAATGATGCTAACGAATTAGATTTTGGATTAAGCCCAGGATTAGATACGGGCGGAAATACTAAAAACTTTATTGAAAATAATCCTAATTCAGTTAAATTTATGGCTAATCATCAAACTTCTTATTTTATTGCAACCTTAAATAACAATGAGCCAATTGGTGAGTATTTAAAAACTGATTTAGCTATATGTAGGGCGCATGGGTTAAGTGCCGGATGGATAGCTGATGGATTTTATCATCATATGGCAGGATCTCAATGGAATGCGTCAAATCCAACATTCGCTGAAGGGCATAGACAAAGAATGGATTTATTTTTAAAATATTTTTATTAAATGCCGGGGCAATCTAAAATAATTCCCTTTTCATTAGCATACTGTCTAACAACGTCCAATGCTCTTGGCGGAATATGCTCTGTAATTCCGCCAATAAGAACATCATGATGTTTCTTGCAATGAGCGCAGAAAAATGTATTTAATTTATTCGCTTCGCGGAATGAAAGACCTGGAACCGGCTCATCCCATTCTTGATAGGCTGGAATTGGTATACAACTATCATTAAAATAACCATTTATTAATTGACCCTGATTATTATATTGTGGATCACCATAATGAGTTATTAGGTCGTGAGTGATATTTGGATAGATTTTATCAGCCAAAAAACCTTGGTCATATGTACCTGTTTTGCAGAAAATATCGACCTCTTCATTCATTTTTGAAAGAATATTGTTTCTTACTCCCCACATACCACCCATTATTTTTTGGCTGTGATAGCAGTGATCCCTTATAATATGAAAGTTTTTCTTTCCCTCAAGCCATTGATCTACACACACCTTTTCTCTAACTGATACCCAGGAGTCTGCATCTCTTGAAATCATTACGGCGTCAGTTTCAGACGCTGGCAAAAATCTCCATAACATAGCTTCGCTACCTTTGTGGCGCGGCATCACTACGACTTCGACATGCTCGAAAGTTCTAAGAAGTTTTTCTATACAAGATGGAATAGAATCATCAATATAAAAACGAGCAACCCATCCAGGATAAATTTTTGGAATTAAAAGACAGTTAATGACTGCGTTAATTACATCTTTTGGTCTATTGTTGTAGAGACTGTAGCTTACTATTTTTTTCATTATTTCCTTCCAATAAAATATATATCATTACGCCATTCTTGGCCATAAAGTTTATGAAACCTATTATCAAAAATTGGTTTAAAGTTTTCTCACAATATTCCTTAAATTACTTACCATAGTAATAAAGTAATATTGATACAAACTAGGCTTTATTACTATGGCGACATATAATGCCAGATATGATGGTATTTTGAAAAATCAAAGATATATAAGGTAGTATAATAATAAAATAACTTTTGGAGAATTATATCAAAAAACTATTGAAAAAGAATCTGCATTAATTAATGCAGGATATAATATTATTTCTATTTGGGAAAATGACTGGGAAAGAGGGCAAAAATTATGCAAACAGCAATTATTAGCGGTATAACCGGACAAACGGGATCTTTTATATGTGACTTACTATTATCAAAAGGCTATAAAGTATACGGTATAAAGCGTCGTAGCAGCTCTTTAAATACAGAGCGATTAGACCATAATTATAATGACTTACATATTGATGACAAATTAGAGCTTGTTTATGGCGATATGTCTGATTACTCTTCACTATCTAATTTGATTAGTGATGTTAAACCTGATTTGTTTTTTAATATGGCAGCTCAATCTCATGTTCGGGTTAGCTTCGATATCCCGGAATATACAATGGATGTTGTTGGTACCGGAGTTATCCGCGTTCTTGAGGCAATCCGTAAAAATAGCCCTAAAACAAAATTTTTAACGGCTTCTAGCTCCGAAATGTTCGGTTCAACACCGCCACCTCAAAATGAGGATACTAAGTTCGCCCCATGTTCTCCATACGCCTGCGCTAAAGTAGCCGGCTATTACTCCACGATCAATTATAGAGAGGCTTATGGTATGCATGCATCCAATGCCATATCTTTCAATCATGAGAGCCCTAGACGCGGCGAGACGTTCGTAACCCGCAAAATTACGATGGCTGCCACCCGAATCAAACTCGGATTACAAGACAAATTATATCTTGGAAATTTAGAGGCTAAGAGAGACTGGTCTCACGCCGCTGACGTTGCCGAAGCAATGTATAAAATTATCACAGCGCCCTCGCCGGGTGATTTTGTAGTGGCTAGTGGGTCAATGCATTCTGTTAGAGAATTTGCAGAGCTTGTTTTCAGCAAACTTGGGCTAGATTACAAAAAACACGTAGAATTTGATGCAAGATATTTAAGAAAAACAGAGGTAGATGCATTATGCGGTGATGCAAGCAAAATAAAAAAACAGCTTGCATGGGAACCAAAATATACTTTTGATATGCTTGTTAACGAAATGATAGATAATGATATGGAGTTAGCAAAACGAGAGCTTTTAATTAAAAATAATATTAATGACATTAAGATCAAATAAAGAAAATTTTATTAAATCTGCTATTACGACTCATGGTAATGAATATAATTATGATAATGTAAATTATATTTCTAATAGAATTGTAGTTGAAATTATATGCAAAATTCATGGAACATTTTTACAGCGCCCAGATAACCATTTATCTGGTAAAGGGTGTATAAAATGTTCTGGAACATTAAAAATGTCGCTTGAACAATTTATTAAAAAAGCGTCGTGTACGCATAATAATAAATATAATTATGATTTGGTGGATATTAAATCTACACATAAAAATGTCAGCATTATATGCCCAATACATGGCATATTTTCTCAAACTCCACAAAAACATATAAATGGAAAAAATGGATGTCCGAGATGTGTTGGTCGTAATACAGACACAGATTTCTTTATAGAAAAAGCAAAATTAATTCATGGCAATAATTATGATTATAATTTTGTAGAATATAAAAATCCAACTACTAAAATTATAATAAGCTGCAAATTACATGGTAATTTTGAACAAATACCAAATAACCACCTAAATGGCTCTGGATGTAAAAGATGCAATATTAATGTGTCCAAAAAAGAAACGGCTTGGCTAGACTCTTTAAAAGAAAATAATTCATTATTAAGATCTTATACAATAAAAGTGGAGGGCAAAAGAGCATTTTACGCGGATGCCTATGACCCAATAACAAATACAATTTATGAATTTTATGGGGATTTTTGGCATGGCAATCCAAAAATTTACACTTCAACAGATCTTAATAAAGTAACAAATAGCACATTTGGCGCGTTATATGAAAAAACTTTAAATAAAGAAAACGATCTTAAAGCTCTTGGCTATAATATAGTTTCTATTTGGGAAAATGATTGGGATAATATTTAAGATCGCTTCCTAACAACAAATACTTCTGGCTCTTTTTTAACATCGTCTAAATTATTAAATCCGCATTGCTGGCATTTAACTTTTTTGTTAACTGCTTTTTCATTGCCGACAATATCCATTTCCCCGCCGCAAACTTTACAACGTAAAAGTTTCATATTAATTACCTATAATTGTATTTCTAAATTTATCCATATCAACCTGAATAGATATTCTAGAGTTTTTATTGTCAGAGTAGCGTGAGCCCCACTCACCTTTTTCACGATATAGTTCTACCAGTTCAAATTTACAAATACTTTCGTCAATGGCGACACAGGCAGCCAATGGGTCATGGAAAGCCTTCCCAGAGGGCGTCTTACGCAAGTAACGGTCCATTCCAGCTACCATCAGGCTAAGACCAGGGTTACGGTCCTTGTATGGTTGCATAAAATCATGCATTGCCCGATCGTATATTACTCCATGACATACATTTTTGGAAACAAATATTCTATTATAGATATTTTTAGATGAAGCTACATTCAAAGCCGCTTTGACATCCCCATTAAGATTGAAGGTTGGACACGTTATTCTTCCTTTAAACTTTTCTAATACTAATTCTGGCGGCATTATATTGTCACCAGCAAACCCGCCTTGAACAACTATTCTATTTAATATAGTGCCACGATCAAGTAGTGCACCAATATTTCCTAATGAAGCGCCACATACTATAGTTAAATCATTATGTTTAGCTGTAGCTTGATCAAGAATATCAGCACCTAAACCATCCGGCTCTTGTGGGGCTATGGTTCCTAACCAATTATAATGGAAAGCAGATACACATTCTTTTGGATGGTCTTTATTTTTAGAGCCGACCGGAATGTTTTTGTCTAAAAGTTTTAGCACATGCTTTACTAAACCAATTTGATGTCTTGAGCCAGGAGTGACGGTCACTGATACTAAATTGACTTTTGGATGATGAGATAGCATACATAAAGTAAGCACGTCATCGGGATCAGCAGTTTCCATATCGAAAGATATATTAATTTTATTTTTCATGATCAAATGATACTATTGTAAATCTATCGTCTAAAATAGATTGAATTTCGGGCTTCACGTCACCCCATACTAATCCGCCAGCACTACAACCAGGTCTAGGAAGCATTACGCCATTTAAACCAAACTGATCTGCATAGTCTTTTAATATAGTGGCAGATTGTTTAATAAGTTGTAAGTTTGCATCAGTACCTAAATTATTTATTGTTGGAAAACTAAATATCAAACACTTATATTTCTTATTCTTAATCATTTCGGGAGATAGATCTAAATGTTTTGCATCTTTATCTACGGCACCAATAATATATGGAATATTACTTTTATAACGTTTTAATAGAGTACATAATCTTTTTGAAACTTCCGGATACCTATCTGCTGCAGTTTTGGCGCACCCACCAGACATACAGGCTTTACCATCCATAGTATAGTTTTGATTTGTAGTAATACAAATAGCATCTACACCATTATCACCAATGCATTCAAATAAATCTTTTTTAATTTCTTTCATTTAAGATCTGACTTATAATAAACTTCTTTTGATTGAACCTGAATAACTTCTTTAGTCTCTAAAATAAGTGCCGTTAATTTTCCGCCAAATACACATCCTGTGTCTAGCCCATAACACATAACGCCAGGAGCAACTTCTTCTATTAGTGGGTCTTTATATGAGTGAACGTGATGACCATAAATGATCGATTCGGGACCTTTCCAATCTTCAGTCCAATAATGAGCATCAGCTGCTTCTTTACCAATTTTATTGACTTTATGCAAACTAACGAATTCATTTTTGCTATTAAGATATCTAATATGCATTAAATCATTAGATTGCTTTTCCAAACGAATATATGGGCGCACGCCAGCGTGCGCAATAATAGTATTATCTATTTTAAGATAATAAGGCATACGCATAATATAATTAATATCGGCATCAGATAGGTCATCATAAAATTTATTCTTATCATAAACATCATTACGTGATCCTACGCTGCGATACCACTTTAAAAATTTATTCTCGTGATTTCCTTTTACACTTTCGATTCCTAATTCTCTTGCTTTTCTGACGCATCCTGCGCTATCTGGACCTCTGTCTAAAAGATCTCCCAATAATATCACTCTAACATTTGGGGATTTAGCATCTACCAATTTAAGCATCTCATAGAACTCATGAATACATCCATGAATATCTGAAATTATAACTGTTCTTTCAATCATTTTCTTTTCACAATACTATAAAAAATCTTTTCATTCTAGAATGCTTCACATATCTTGCAAACTTTTTAATCTCATTAACATTATCAGTATCCAATATAACCTGCTCAATTTTTTCAATATTTGCTAACTTAATTTTTTCCGCAAATAATCTCATATATGTAAATGAGCCAGTTTCAATAATTAAATCCTCAATCTTTTCAATTTCTTTTTTATTTGTTAAATGTTTTGCTAATTCAAATAAATATCTTGGTTTTTTAGAAACCATAATAAAATCTTTAAACTTTTTTACATTTGCCCCAGAAACATGTTTTAAATACTTGTGTGCGTATTTTACATTTTTAGGTTTTGTAATTGATTTAAGTATCAATGTTTCTAATGGTTTTAAATCTGCGCCTCTAACAAAACATGCAAAATTACAAATATATTTAATATTTTTAGAATCAATAACTATCTTTTGAAGTGATTTGATATCACTATTAGGAATGTTTTGAGCAAAAATGAAAGCATATTTGGGCTCTTTATTTTCAAAAATAACCCGCTGCATTCTATAATGTTTATAATCAAATTCAGTACAAAATAAATAGGCTAATGCAGAATCGTTTGTTTCTATTATTTCGTTTTGAAGTTTTTCTAAAATTTTATTATTATCGTTGGATTTAATATCCAATTCCTCGCACTTTTTTATCCATCGAAGCGAGTCTGCCGAATAATCATTATCAACGATATAAGATGTCATATACTTATGTATATAACATATATTTTATATTAATTCTAATATCTTGTCTAAAAACGAATTACTAAATGATCCATCGGCGCTCTTATTTTTTAATAAGAAATCGTGCATATTATTTGCTTTTCCTGCGAATAGCTTATATAGCGGAGCTTCCCATAATTTATTCTTTTCTGATGCCGCCTTAACATTTAAGGCAAAGGTCTTCTTGTCTCCTGGAAATTTAGCGTCTGATAAAGATTTAATTTCTGCATACTTCGAATCGTATGTTGATATTAAAGATTTAACACCTTCTTTAATTTTAAGAAGATTTGCGACAATATCTTCTGGTAAAAATGGCAATGCGTCATCATCTGCCTCTAAAAGGATTGCCTCTAAGCAATTACGAGGAGACGCTGCCAAAGTATCGCGCATACGGTGATAAAGGACATAAGATGGCGACTTAATCTTAATTCTATTAAAATTGCTATCTATGGCAACTACTCCCTCTTCTTTCATAGGATCAAATGTAGAAACATAATCTACTAACTCACTCACGCTAGTGTACGTGTGTGCGCTAACTTTTGGAATACCATAAGACTTAATCATATCTAAATCTATTTCTTTAAAATCAATAATAGATCTTGCTGCAATTAGTGTTATTCTATAATCAGAATATTTTACAACTATATTATTTAGGGGAGAACACAATTCAAAACAATAAGTAATTTCCTTATCTAAGTTTGATGTATACCCATCAAAATATACTCCGACAGTATCGAATAAGGCTTTTTCAAAAAGCGTACGGAACGAATAGACCTGATTATCCATCATTATGTCTGCGTCTGGTGCCGAGCGAGTTGCTACACACCATTTGCTAATAAAATGATCAAAATACAAAATGCAAAGCGTACCGTCAAGCTTGCTTAATATTTTTAATTTAGGATCATTCCAGTTAATATTGGCGCAAGCCCCCTGCCCGTAATTAAAAAACCGGTCAAGAGGTCTACTTAGTACAGTAGTTTTGCCCGGAGAAATATGGTCGTAAGACAATTTACTATTAACCATTACAGTATCAGCAGTAAATGATTTTCCATCTACGGCAGCTAAGATTAGCCCTCTGCACTCTTGTGCTAATGGATCTGATTCTTTCGCTTCAATCTGATCATAATTCAAAGAAAACTTATGACCTGACTTCGAAAAGCTTGCGTATACTCCGTGCTGCTCTTGCAAATCTTTAAACGAATATTTTTCCAAAAACTCCTGCACTAATAACATATCATTCCTTTTTTAAATCAGATACTCTATCAGAAACCTTATCTTGCACTCTTTTGCAAATCAAACTTCCAATAACTCTTAATTCACTTTCAGTTTTGGCTGCATTCAATAAATGAGCAACTTCTTTGTCTAAAAACATAGAAAAAGCCATCTCACCATGCTGAGATAAAAATCCAGTATCAGTATATAATTTCATTTTTATTCTTTCGTAAATGCCATAGCACATAAGACTATGACAGTGGGGACCACTTCTGCCCATGAAAAGTGGTAATTTGATATTGTAATTAAACAATTATGGGCGCCAGACATATATTGATTCATCGCCCAGTACATACCAAGCCATCCAAAAAATCCAACTATTATTTTAAATAGAAGCCCTTTTACAAATAGCTGGTATAAAATATAAATAATAATTAACGAAAATATTCCATATACCATTTTACAAATTCCTATTTACTATATTTAGATAGATGATCTTTCAAATCATTTATATCTTTTTCTGGATCGATTTTAGGGGTCAACTTTGCATCATATACATATGAATCAATTGTATTAACGACCTCTGATTTGATCAAAGCTGCATACACTCCATCTTCATGTAAATCGCCCCAGGCATCATCATCAAATTCAATGACAATCTCGCCGCTCTCTAATATTTCTTTTGTGATCTTAAAAGCTGATTCTTTGCCGCACATTTCAATTTTAAATGCTTTAACTGCATCTTTAAATAGTTTTTTGCGAGACTTCTCTTCGTCAGCTTTCTTGATAGTTTTCATATCAAGATATTCAATATTTAGAACGAGCGTCTTTTTCATATGCCAACGATCTCCATACACGCATAGTAATCACTCCAAAGCGGAATGTCAATTTTTAAGATTACAGATAATTTATTAAATTATTTTTTAAAACTAGCTAGGATCTTTTTGATGTCATTTGGAATAATGTTATGAGATCTAGCCTCTTCCCATTTATCCAAATTAAGTTCCCAAGAAATACATTCATCTAAAGTAAGTTTAATTTCTATCTTAACTTCTGATAAAACTAATTGGCAAATTTTAAATTGTTTAGACTTCTCTAATAAATTGTCATAAAATAATCGTTCAGCCAGAAACTCTATGGGTAACTCGCCAAAGAGGGCTATATATTTTTCTTGGGATATTTTCCAAGGATGCTTTCTATATACCTGCTCAGCAATGGCAGTTAGAAGCATCTGTTTATTCATTTTATTAGTGTCATCATATTATTTTCCTTATTAAAAATCCGCATCAGGATCGCCGGCTCTTAATAAATTAAGCCCTAAATTATGCCATAGTCGGCAAACTTGTAACCGGTCGTCCAATACTAGTTTCACATAATATTTGTTTTTAATGCTATCATTAAAAATTTCTTCTTTAATTACTACGTCCTTGCGTTGGTCGCCATCTTTACGCATTAGAAGAATATATTCCATATTAGGAATATACCTCATACACTTATCAATAAATCGTATTGTTGGTGCCCTGTCTTTTTCTGACCTACCAGAGCAAAAAATTATTTTATATCCAGCACTATAGTGCATTTTAACTATCTCTGAGACATGTTCGTTTTCGGTGTCTGTGATATCGCATTTCGAAGAATCATATGGAGAACGATCACCAATAATGGCGAGGCTTCCGTCCAAATCACAAATCACTGCTCTTGGTAAAGTTTTATCCTGGACCATCGCAGTAACCGATCTATCTGATGCCGAAGTACGTTTAGAAAACGTCTCATGCTTTGGAACATAGTTTTTAAATTGCTTGCCGCCAAGCCCCTTAAACCATTTCTTTATAACAACTTCTCCAACCTTAGCTTTACCTTCACGCTTAGAATCGCGCTCTAGAAGAACTTCAAGATCCTGATAGAACGGTACCTCTATAACTTCAATGTCTCTATTTATTTCTTTTGCGATATTACAGGCTGATTGGAAGTGGCGGTTGTTAGCATTAACATTATCTAAAATAATGTTTTTATCTCTCTTTAACGCCTCTTTGATTAAGAATACTCTCGTATTGGTTATAAGCTTCTCATAATCTGATGAGAATACTGAACCATTAGTCATAGACCTGATATCATCATTATTGATGCGAACCCAGTTGTCTGGATCCTTGGCAACCTCTTGTTTTGCCCAATGGGACTTTCCTGACGCGGGCGCGCCGATCGTTAATAAACACTTTAGTGACATCTTAATCTTTTCTTATTTTTAAAATCATATTAGCTTCAACACCACAACTATACTCATTATCCCAAGTTTCATCTACTTCAAAACTAAGAAGTACATCCCTATTGTTAGTATCTGGAGGAACATTCTCTCTGACCCACATCAATAAATCAGATAAATTAATATCTTCATTTTTAATCCAGCGCTCATTAAGCGTTTTCCATTTAGCAGCAGGAATTTTAGTTTTCTTTTTCATTTTGCTAAAGCGGCAGTAACTAACGACTCTATTTCTACTAACGGAGTTAATCCGACTTTGGTAAGAATTACTTCGCCACCTTTAAATAAAAGCATGCTTGGAACTCCACGAATTTTAAACTTCGATGCAAGTGCTGGCGAATCATCAATATCGATTTTGCAAACCTTTATTTCTGAGTGTTGTTCTGCGAACTTCTCTATAATTGGAAGTTGGCGAACACACGGTCCGCACCACGTGGCGGACACGTCTACCAATACTGGAAGATCGGAACCTAATACTTCCGTGTCAAAATTACTATCATCAACTTTTACTAAATCGCTCATATGTGACCTCTCTTTGCGCCACAATATAAGCCTTAAAAATTGGCAGTCAAGGGCAGCGTTATTTTATAACGATGTTCTCGTTAAGTTTCGTGAAAAGTTCGAAAAATGGTTTGCATGTATATAATTTATTACGAGTAATCATTTCAAAATCAAAACTATTATATAGTCCAATAACTTGGACTTCTTGCTCGACCTTATGATTTATTAGGAACTTACACAAGTTTTCTAAATAAACTAATTTATTTTTTGATTTTGATGTTTCTGAAAATACTTTTTGTTTAGCATAATAGCAAGCTGATATAACAAATACAACCCTCTCTGTTTGAGCTAAATCTTGAAAATTAATAGACATTGAGCCGGTATCAATAATAGAGTGGATATAGGGCTCGAATTGACGATAGAACTCATACCAAACTTTAAATTTTATACCAGCTTCATATCCCACAAATCCTGAAATGATTTGCGTTACAGTATCAATATCAACTATTTTTAATTCTTTTGCTTTTATTATAGCTTCCGATGCCTCTGTCCATCCTCTTGGAGACGCCGTAGCATAACAAGAATCTTCAATTTTGCCGCAAGCAAATTCGGGATTACTTCTTAAAAAACCTAAAATTAAATCATGAACTTCATTTGCTTTTGCCCAATCAACCCATTGATTAAAATCAAACTCTAGAATATATTTTGATCCACGATCTAATAGAGCAGTACTAATATGATTTGAATATGCGCCCTCATTAAATAAGTTACCTGTAAGAATGCAGGATGCTACGTTAATTGGCGTTCCATTAATACTTTTAAATTGTAAAATTTCTAATAGCGGAGCTGTAACTTCTGGTGGCGCTTTATCAACCTCATCGAATAATATAATGCTATCAGGTTTATATTTATCTAATAGTTTGGGAAGAAACGACGGAGATTTATATGTAACGGTATCGCCTTGCGAATGAATATTTGGAAAGCCAGCCAAATCAGGTCGCTCTATGACGCTTAAATTAATATAATTAATTTTATAATTACATTCCTTTGCAGCCTGCATAGCAATTTGCGTTTTGCCAGTACCTCTACGACCAAATAGAAAAATATTTTTATTAGCTTTAATAAAAAATTTAGTTAAAGCTAAAGCCTGTTCTTGGTTAATCGCCTGTAAGTTTAGAGCATTGCCCATGGTTTCTCACAAGGATATATAACCAGTTTCAATTATACATTGATTTTTGTTCTTTAATTTTGTGCAGAATTTCTGGTATATAGAAAGAAGAATCAAAATCTTGAATTATGCCTTCAGCAAATTCATTGCCATCTTGTTTAGATTTAGCTATAAGTTCTGCCAAATCGAGATTAGCGACTTCAAGAGATTCCGTAACCGATACCAATTGCCATACGGCTTTTGGTCTGGTTTTAAAATATAGTCCATGTACCATGTGTTTCCTTTACGCTAAAATGCTATTATACGCCCGCAAACTGCTTTAAAGTATGCAACAAGATAGCTGCAATATTTCTAGAATCATCAATGCCCCTATGCTGAGTGCCATCGAATTTCAATTTTAAATATTCCATAGCCTCTCCAAGTCCTGGCTCACGTGATAGGCTATGCAGTATAGCAAAAGTATTTTTTAAATTCATGTGGCGCGGTCCAAACGGATACTTGACGCCATAGTCACGGCTATTTCTCTCAAACATTTTTCTATCGTAGTCGCCCCATGAAACTAATGTTCTATTTTCAGAATTATAATCTTTCTTTAAAATTTCCATAGCCTCAGGAAAAGTAACGCCCTCATCAACCATATCCTGCGTTAAAGTTGTTAATTTAGTACAGAATTTACTTAATTTGGATTTTTGTGGGCGAACTAAAATAGTATCATTTGATATGATTTTAAGCTCTGTGGTATTTACTACGGTAATTCCAATCTCTATAATTTCAGAGATTTCATTTTTGGGCTGTGATTTTTTCGGTTCCCATGCTGTAGACTCTACATCAACGACTAGAACGCACTGATCCATTTGCTTTGACATTATTTATTCCCTTTAAATAGATAAAGATTTTTCCATTAATGATATACATAATTTATCTAAATAATTAATATTTAGTTGATTTGGTAATTTAGAATTGTTAAGATTTTCAAATACATCTACTTTTTTCATAATTCAACATCAAATCCTTCCCAGGCACTATGGCAGGACCAATAATCTTTGTCCTCACTATTTAATTTTTTTATAATTTCATTTTGAATTTTTGTAAAATTATCAAACGCCACCTTCCATCGTTTTAGCGTTTCTTCGTCAATATCAATTTCTTCATCTTCGAATCCATCAGAATGAACACTATATATTGGAAAACCTTCTCCGCCATAAATTGCAACTTTCATATTATTTACTTTCTACCAAATGGCGGCTTGCGCGCCTTAATTTCTTTTTCTTGTTCTAAAATAGAATTATAAAGATTTTGTCCAGCCTTAATAATTAAAAAGACATCATATTCATTACATCCTTTTGCAATTAGACTATCATGGACATATTCTTGTGTAATACCATCAATGCTAAGCATCTTAACTACCGACTGAATTAACTCTTCCACTTGCATAATTTACCCTTAAAATGAGATAGATGATCCACATCCGCAACTACCAGTAGATTTTGGCACAGTAAATTTGAAACCAGACATAATTGCGCCTTCTAGATAGTCAATAGTAGTGTCCTCTAAGTATTGCATAGATAGCGTATCAACTAATATTTTTACGCCATCTTGCTCAATTATCTCATCTAAATCAGTGATCTGATCGTCATAATAAATATCATTGGTCATTCCGCTACATCCGCCACCAATAATTCTAACCCTTATTGAATAGTGTCCAATATCGTCAGAATCAGATAATTCTTTAATTTTCTTTACGGCGGCTTCGGTTAAATTAATCATTCAAATATTCCTAGTTTTAATGCAACTATATCTTTAGGGCTCACTCCGTGAGAAATATAACTTACTGGACGATTTGTATATTCTTCTATCGTTTTAATAAAAGGCATTAACTGATCTATTTGTTTATGATCTTGCCATCCAGGAACGTCAATATAGCTAGGAGCGGCATTGAAAAAATCTGCTCCGCTTACCGGATACTTTTCATACCTATTACACATTTTAATGGATTTCATGCCAGTTAATATATCAAACTTAGATATAATCAAATTAGTTATGTTAGATTTATTAACAACATATTTTAATGCTGGCAAATCTAACCAACCAACTCTTCTTGGTCTGCCAGTCGTCGCGCCGAACTCAGACCCCATTACTCTTAAATCATTCGCCTCTTTTCCAAAAAGTTCGGTAGGGAATGGACCCTCACCAACACGAGTGCCATAAACCTTCAACACGCCATAAACTTCTTTTGGCATAGCAAACCCAAAACCGGAATTAAAAATACTGTTAATTGAGCAATCTCCCGATGTAACGTATGGGTATGTGCCAAAATTAGGATCTAATAGAATAGATTGTGCACCTTCAAATAAAAGTGGTGATTTTGAAAACTCATCATACATTTCTAAAACATATCTAAATTTAACTCCCATTTTTTTAAGAGCAACAATGCTTGTATGATTGTCTTTAATCAAGTCTCTAATCTTAGTTCCTCTACGAGAAATCTTTTCAGTATAAGCGGGTCCGATTCCCCTATTTGTAGACCCTAAATCTCCATTCTTAGCCTTATCCTCATCAATATGTTTTGGTAGAACCGCAAAAGCATCAGGATCAACAGTTATTTTATGTGATACTCCTGGAATATCCTTCTCCAATAAAAGAAGTTCTTCTAATAAAGCATCTGGATTAATGACCATGCCTGCGCCTAAGAAACCATTAGCATCTGAGCTAAAATTAATGGATGGAACTAAATGATGAACAAACTTTTTACCATCACGATAAATTGTATGCCCGCAATTGTTGCCACCGCTTGTTCTAACTACATAATGGAAGTATGGTGAAAAATGATGAGTAAAATTACCTTTAGATTCATCACCGAAAAAACTTCCTACAATTGCAATATTCTTCATACCCACATAATACGTCTTAAAAAAATAAAGTCAAGGCAACGCCTAATTTTATAAATTAGTGTTTATGTAAGTGTTTTGATAAATTGAAGAATAATGCGGCTGATAAAATTATGCTGAGGATACAAATACTTAATAATGACATTGTTTACTTTCTTTATTTTGTAACTGTTGGCGCATTCATAGAAAGAATATTGGCATTTATATTAAATATATGCATTTTCAAATTTTCAATATCTTTTACTACCAATTCGTTTAATAACCGAGAATCATGATATGATTTTTCTATACTAGACACTAATAAATCTATGGTGGGCATTGTGCTTTTAAAAGCTCGGGCGGCGACATTATATAGCCAATTAGCATCAAACCTATATGTAATATCTGGATTTGCGTTACCCGAAGGTTTATTTAATTTAACTTGCCCAGCAAGTGTTGATAGTAATTTATTAATAACATTTTTATTATCAATAAAATCTTTTGTATTATATGGCGCCGCGCCGTATAATGGTTTATTAATTATATTAACTATATTATTTAGCTCATTAAGCGCTAAATTAAATTTTCTATGATTGTCGGTTCCTTCTGGAATAATTTGCGAAGTTTTAGTTAAAAGCCATTTTCTTTCAAGCCTACCGGCTAATTTAAATAATATAGTGCTCATAATATAATATCTTTTTATTCATCAAATATTGCGCAGATCGAATGCCCGCCCAAATGGTGGTTTAAAATCGTTTTTAGATGTAATTAGCCAAATAACATCTATTCCTGGGTCCTGCATATTGGCAATGTCAGTGTCCATTAATCCGCCATCAGTAATAATAATTAAAAAATCACATTTACCAATATTCTTCTCATAATCAGAAAAATACTCGGAAAGTACAGTTCCACCGCGCCCAACTGCTTTTACTTTATTTAGCTCACTAATATTGGCTGTTTTAATTTTAACGCTCTGATCCCAATATATTTTAGCGTCGCCGCAAGTTATAGTTCCCTCAGATCTATCATCTAAAGATATAAGTTGAGATACTCCAAAAGCCATGTCTTCTTTGCCCATAGACATGCTAGTATCAAGTAAGCACCCAAAAGTAGCAACATAGCTTTTTCTTTTAGGGATCAATAATCCGCTAAACATTGGTCTACTTCTAAATCTAGTCCAGTCATTACGACCATTACCAGCCCTAGCTTTTAGCAATCTAGTTCTAACAATATCTTTCCATGTAATTTTAGGCGCAGTTAATTTTCCAATTTCATCTTCTAATGCGCCCGGAATATAACCAGGCATTCTTCTTGCGGATTCAGCAGCATCTGACATTCTTTTAGAAAGCTTCTCTTCAGACTCAGACGTATCCATATGATCATCTAAAGTGCCGCCTAATTCAAAGATATCTACACCGCCGCCACACTCTTCGCACCCGCCGCCTTCTTGTTTGGTGCAATCGCATTTTTCGCCATCCCCATGATTATGTTCTTTACTTTGACCTGGCAATTTGTAAATTCCTAGACTTCCACACGTGCCACATTTTGGCAATAACTTATAAAGATAATCATAAATATTCTCTGGGCGCCGCATCTCTTCTGGTAAATCGGGATCAGCATAATAAGACTTAACGGTCTTCTCACGTCGCTCTAATTCTTTCTGCTCTGCAACAGTAAGCTCTCTATCTATATTAGCAGCAGGCAAATCTATATGTGGTTCTGATAATTTTTTAGCAACATTTTTAATGTCTTCAAATCCGCTTTGAGGAGCAAATGGATTTTTAATGCTATTTGCATAACTTTCTAAAGTAATATACTTTCCTAAATGTTTAGA
>Ga0315284_10003631_pt1 | contig 21943 bp, 47 predicted proteins | sample YL17G09_16_MG_FD_203696 | JGI IMG/M metagenome (GOLD analysis project Ga0315284, IMG submission 203696) | Sediment microbial communities from Yellowstone Lake, YNP, Wyoming, USA - YL17G09_16 | ecosystem: Environmental > Aquatic > Freshwater > Lake > Sediment | place: USA: Wyoming | collected... | reverse complement strand
TCTTCCGCCATAAGTTTTTTGGAAGAGTGCCAGAGAGGCTAATCGGGCTCCCTTGGAAAGGGATGCGGTGTCAAAGCCACGCAGGTTCAAATCCTGTCTCTTCCGCCATTTGGAGGTATAGTATGCAGATCAATTGGAAAGCATTAGGACTCGCCTTTGTGATTACGGCGACCATCGGTGCCGTAGCCACCTGGCTTCTAGGATAATATGGAAGTGTAACCAGTCAGGGCACTGGACCCCGTTTGAAGCGGGTGGGACCGAAAGGTTGGGTTTCGACTACTCACACTTCCGCCATTTTGGAGTATAGTATGACATTTCAATTGAATACACTAGAAATTGAACGCCTAGCTGACTTTCAGCGCAAACAGAAGAGATTGGCCAAGGGCATCCGAGCGACCTATTCGTTTCACTTTTCGTCTACGGGGATAGGTACGGTGGTAGAAGTACAGAACAACACCACGAAAACAATGGTCAATATCACCGATTATGACTCATGGTAACAATGAAAGGGGATGACAGGTATCGACAGAGGATAACAGAGAAGCACGGACATGCCGAGGACCAGGACCTCGTTAATACTTGGAAAAACCGAAGTGTCGAAGAATTCGCACTAGCCGCTTAGGCGACTCGCTGAACTACCCACGCCTATAAGTAGGGAAGCGTCATTATAGGATAGCGCCTCATGATGGAAGATCAGATCATGGGGGCCGCGAACTACCTGGTCGCCCAGGGAGAACGGTGTCATTCCACTTCTCCTGTAAGTGTTGAATGACTAGCATGGAATATCCGACTTTGACGTTTCTTTTGGACCCGGGTTCAATTCCCGGCATCTCCACCAAAATACGCTCCCATCGAATACTGGCTAGTTCATCTGATTCTCAATCAGAAAAACTGGGATCGATACCCAGTGGGAGCACCAAGTGTCCGGGTCCACATGTATCTGAGATATTCAACAGGAAGGGACCAGTAGTTTACTCTACGACACACCCTACCGACCTGGACTTAATTTTACGTCCCTGTTGCCAATTGGAAGGCACCCCGGCTTCTAACCGGGCACATGCAGGTTCGAATCCTGTCAGGGACACCATAACGCCGCGGTAGCCTAGCGTAAAGGCACCTGCCTCCTAAGCGGGACAACGTGGGTTAGAATCCCACCCGTGGCACCATGAGGATATGATGCAATTTTTTGATGAAACACAGGCACGACATAGCGGGGATTTTGCCGATGCCATTTTCGTGTTTGGGTCGAACCTCGCCGGTCGACATGGACGCGGCGCGGCCCTGTATGCCCGTGATATCTATGGTGCCAAGAATGGTGTGGGTCGAGGACCCACAGGACAAGCCTATGCCATTCCAACAAAGGACGAATTTGTAGAGTCCCTGGCACTTGAGTCTATTGAGCATTATGTGAAAGAGTTTTTGGAGTATGCACGATTCAAGAAGGATGATGTATTTTTTGTGACGCGAATCGGCTGCGGGCTAGCCGGATACACCAATAAGCAGATCGCCCCGATGTTTCGTGGAGCGCCTGATAATTGTATTTTTGATATTCAATGGAAAGAATTTTTGATCTAACCTCCCTGTGATGGCAATTGGACGCCGACCGCGCTTCGAACGCGGGCCTATGCAGGTTCGAATCCTGTCAGGGAGACCAATATTATGATGACCAATGAGCCATGCGACAAAGACGGTATTCCAGCGTCACTATGGATTCAGTTAGAACTAGATAGAGGTATAGTTGAGCAACTTGGTTTTCGATTTGACCTTGCAGTATGGAAACACATTCACAATATCGACCCTTAGTTCATTAGCAGAATGCGGCATTGACATTGCTGAGAGACAGGAGCGTAACCTGTAGGGTCGACCAATATTATGTTTGGATATGATGAAATTAGTAAGAATCTCTTTCTAGGCAGTCGGACTGGCGCGGCCGTCGCCCCCAAGGACATGCACATTCTTTGTGTCATGTGGAAAGGGGAACCAGGGAGACCTAATCGCGCCCATTCTATTCCCACCACGACCTGGAACGCCCAGGATCAAATCGTCGCCGATCCCACCAAAATGGATGAAGCCGCTGACTGGATTCATCTCCATCTTTCACAAGGCCACCAAGTCCTGGTGCATTGTGCTTATGGGGTCGAACGCTCACCTCTGACCATTGTCTGGTATCTCATGAAGTATCGTGCCATGTCGATAGATCAGGCCTATATTTTGCTTATGTCTAAGCGAAAAGAGGTCGAAGATCGAAGACACTGGTTACCCGATAGCAAAACCCCTTATAATTCAACGACTTACTGCACAAAATAGTTCTTGACATCCTTGTGCCTCCTGTGCTATACTCTTAATATGATGAATAGCAACGAAAGACAGATCGAAAAAGCCAGGGTGTTTGCGACGGCGGCCCATGCGGCTGTGGGGCAACTTCGGAAGTATACGAATGACCCCTACATTGTGCACCCGCTCAGTGTGGCCACTAGAGTGGCACTAGTCAATCGGCCTGATGCTGCGGTATGCGCGGCTCTATTGCATGATGTGTTGGAGGATACCAAAGTTACAGAGGCGACCCTGAGAACGGAATTCGGCAACGAAGTCACTAGTTTGGTGGTATGGTTGACCGCGGTGGAAGTGCCAGGCAACCGTCAGACCCGCAAGGTCTCTGAATGCCAGAGGCTCTATCTTGCCCCTGCTGAAGCCCAGACAATCAAGTTAGCAGATTTGATCGATAATGCCAAGAGTATCATCGAACACGATCCTAAATTTGCCAAGGTATTTTTAAGTGAACTGCGGGACCTGTTGTCGTTCTTGTGCAAAGGGGACCCTGAGTTGTGGGCCGAAGCGTATGAAATCTGGAAGGAGAATCACAAAGATGGACAAGACAATTGAAACGATGATTGATATTGCTGGGCGTTGGGAATCCTTGGACCCCTTGAAGGGCCTGAACGATACCAACAGGTTTATCCGACAAGGGCAGAAGGATATCCAATTCCTTCTGGATATGATCGAAGCCAAGGATGCGGAGATCGACGGCTTAACTGAAGATGTGATCGGTCTGACCCAGGCGCGGGACGAGCAATGTGCGGGGAAGATGGCCTTTTACAATGGCATGAACGACATGAGAGAGCAACGCACAAAGTTAGAACGGCAGTTGTCCAAGGTGAATGAGGTGCAGCCATGAACAAACGAGTCCAATTGATACCCAAGACCCGCAAGGGCAAGACGGTCTGCCATAACCGCGGGTTTCTATGGGACCTTGACAGAGCCACGATGGCCGGGGTGACGCCTTCTGATGGGCGCCTGTTCATTCGTAGCCAAGATGGCAAAGATTGTCGTTGGGTCGATCCGAAGAACGATCCAAATTTTGAGGTATCGTTTCCAGAGAAGACCTCCACGATGGAATTGAACTAACATGACCAATCCCTTTTACCCATAAATAACTTATCATAGGAGAAATAAGATGAAACGACTACTATTCTGTCTACTGGGCCTGTTCCTTATGGTGACGACCGCGGGGGCCACGACAATCAATTTTGATGCACTGGTGCCGGTCGTGTCAGCCACAAATCAATTGAATGGTTTTCCAGGCATCGAACCGCCTACCGTGAATGCGGGCCCGTTTCGCATGGGTCAAGTGGCCTCATTGGTCGATTGGAACTTGGAATCTGGTATCGGTGGGAATTCAACGAATGCCATTTTTAATCACATGGCCACGACTGATATATTTCAAAATTTGTCCACGAATATGATGACCTACATTCCGGCCCTGGGTCTTCCTGGCAAGCATGATGCTGAGTTTACCTTCAAGGGCGTGGATATCTACCATGATAATGCCGCCTTTTTGCAGATCAATATTTTAGGGAACGAAGGTCCCGATGCTGGACCGAATGTGTTTGCACTGGGTATCGGCATCCAGCCTGGAACTGGATGGTTCCACTATGACCTGGATACCATGAACATTCCGATCAATACGAATAATCCTCCAGAATTTGCACATAATGCCCCGATAGGCGCCCTGGTGTTTAATTTTGGGCATGTCACGACGACCCCTGGGTTCACGGTGGGCTTTGATAATCTCCGAGTCTGTCAACAGATCGCTCAACCGTGTTCGTATGATGCGCCGATCTTGTTTACTTCGTTTACTCCTACGACTCCTCTTGTTCCTCCCGTTGTGCCGCAGACAAATGTGCCCGAACCGTCAACCTGGATCTATCTGTTCCTGGCGGTAGGAATGGTCATGGGATTCAGAAAGTATGCTCATGTCTAAAGATCGACAAGAATGCTCTGATGATTGGACCGCACACATTGACTCACTCAAGGCGCTGAATCTTCCCCGATTATCCCCAGGTCAACGGGATCTCAATACTGAATCGTGGGAGAAGTTGCCGCCAGATCTGTGGTCCAGATCGGGGGTGGCGTCACGATCCGAGTGGCATCCTCAAGATTCAATGGAACAAGCGATGTGGCTCTGGTCCCATTGCCCACCAGAGGAATGTTGGTTGAATCTCCGTATTGGTATCGATGGTTGGATCGTACAACTCTGTCGGCATTCCAAACATACACCGACGGGGGTGATGATTCAAGCGCAGACTGATGACTATGGAATTTTCCGTCTTCCTGGTGCCTTGACTCTGGCATGGATCGAAGCATTTCTTCAATCGAAAGGAATTCCCTCCAATGAAAACAATCCCAAAGGATGAGGTGAATAATGCGGAGGCGATTATGCGCCAAAATTATCTTCGGGTAGAGCGGGCATTCATCAAGAAAAAGAGACGACCTCTCCCAAACCCTTCCAAATCAACGACTTACCCCTCAAAATAGTTCTTGACTCCTGCCCCCTGCTATGTTATACTCTTAATATGAACAGCAAGCAAACAGGAGCCTCCAACATGACCCTTCCCAAATCTACTAAAAAATTCCCTACGCTTTACGGCACCTCCTCCAAAGGGGTGACCAAGGTGTGGGATATTCAGGTTTCCGAATATGCCAAGGATGCCGTGATTACGGTCTCACATGGACAACTCGGCGGCAAGATTCAGCATTCACCCGAAACGATTCGCGCTGGTATGAACATCGGCAAGTCCAATGAGACCTCGCCGTATGAGCAGGCCTGTTTGGAGGCCGAATCAAAATGGAAGAAAAAACATGATAGCAATTACTCTATCCACATGCCTACGATTGACAAAGGGATGGGGAAAATCCAACTCAAGCTTCTACCGATGCTGGCGCAGAAGTATAAAGAGAGGTCTCAACATCTTGTATGGCCTGCGTATATCCAGCCGAAGCTGAACGGGGTCCGTTGTTTGGTCGAACGAAAAGACAACACGATCATCTTTTGGTCGCGTAAGTCCAAGCAGTATAAGAATTTCAATCTGTACATGGAACAGGAGTTTCTCAGTTTCATGAAAAACGGGGATATCCTCGATGGGGAAATGTATAACCACGGGGACCTGACCTTTCAAGAATTGATGTCTCTGATTAAGGACGAGAAGACGCCGGAATTGGCCAAGCTGAAAAAGTATGTGAAATTCTGGTGCTATGATCGTCCGACGACCGACAAGTTGGGATTTGCAGATCGATACATACAGTATCGCCAGATGATTCCTAATGGCTTGAACTATCTCCGATTGGTTGAGACGATCAAGATCCTGTCTCCCAAGAATATCGACAAGATCCATGCCGAGTATATGGCCGCGGGCTACGAAGGTTCGATCATTCGCTCAGGTGGAAATGAGCCATATAACTTCCAATATCGTGACAATCAACTCCAGAAGCACAAAGACTTTTTGGATGCAGAGTTTGAGATTGTCGGGTGTGATGAAGGAACAGGCAAAGATGAAGGCAAGGCGATATTCGTCTGCAAGATCAAGAACAGCAAGACCTTCAGTGTCCGATGCAAAGGGGCTGATGAAGTCCGCCAGGAACAGTGGAAGAATCGCAAGGCCTACATAGGTAAAGAATTGACTGTTCGCTATCAGACCCTCAGTGACGATGGGATTCCTATTTTCCCTGTGGGCATTATTGTGAGGGATTATGAGTAAAGAAATTTCAGATCTGGATTTGGTATTGGTGTGGTCCAGGACTAAAGAACACCTGAAAGTCTATGTAAATACTGGGGGTTTGTTGAAGATAGACATTCTCCTATTCAATTCGGTCACTGGTTTTGTGAGTCCTCTTCTGTCGGACCGTCAGGTCCAGTGGATTCTTGAGGATTATGAACGAAAACGGATGATCTACGTCTGATGCTAGAAATAGCACTGATGTCGGCTCTCGTTATGTTTGTTTCCTTTGGTCTGTTGATTGTGATCGTATTTTGGATTGGGTTTTCTATTGTTATCTGGAATGCCAGATAGCATACCAGAATAATTAACTTGACATTATTGTTGAGTTGTGTTATAGTAGAATCATGAGCGCCACAGCATTTCATCAAGAGAAGGTTGTCAACGGGGTTCTCTCGTATCGTAAGAACCCCAAAGACGGCTGGGCCCCGTTTACCAGCGAAGAACTCACTGAAAAAATTGACACAATACTTTGGGCATTCCAGAAGGAATCGGCCGATACCACACAAGAACGCGACAAGGCCATCACCTCTGCAATCAACACAGAACGAGATCGGATCTTGTCTATCGTCGATGCTGAGCCGGAACCAGGTACCCCACTACCAGAAGAACAGAAAATCATTGAGGGGATACCCAGAATTGAATTGGGTAATCTGATCGTCCGAGCCGTCAAAAAATCACTTCATATCGCAATAATTAAACAGATCCCTAAATAAAGAGAATAAAATGTTTTCACCTAAAAGCCCTATCCCATTTCACCTGTGGATTCTGGACAACCAGGATGATCTACGGCGTGAGTTTGATACCATGGAAACACCGAAGCCTCTATATCCTGGTAAATGTGGAGAATGTCATGGAAAAGGTTATCAGGAATGTGACCTGGGCCATGAGCATGACTGTGAAGAATGTGATGGTTCAGGAAACGAGACCGACCCTTTTGATAATTACACGGCAGCGGCATATCTCAGAGCGGTCAATTCAGATGCACAAAAGTATGCCAGGTATGTGGTCAACCTAGAAAGAGAATCATGTTTAACGTCATAAATTCAGCACCGAAGCCGATCAAGATTTGGTCTCCTATTGAGACGGTGGAATCCCAGGCCCTGGAACAACTCAAGCGTACCGCTGGCCTTCCGTTTATCTATAAGCATGTCGCGGTCATGCCTGATGTGCATTATGGCATCGGGGCGACTGTTGGATCTGTTGTCGCCACCAAGGGTGCGGTGGTCCCTGCGTGTGTTGGTGTGGATATCGGCTGCGGTATGATGGCCTCCAAGATGCCATTCAAGTCTAAGCGGTTGCCTGATAACTTGCAGGGATTGTTTGACTCGATTTCCAAGGCCGTGCCTGTGGGGTTCGACATGCACAATTCTGCGACCGTGCCGTTTGAAATGGTAGGGTATGAGTGGTTGCCTGAGAAGATTCAGGATGATCCTATGCGTGTGGTCAAGCAGATGGGCACCCTCGGTGGGGGCAACCATTTCATCGAAGTGTGTATTGACTTGGAAGAACAAGTCTGGGTCATGCTGCATTCAGGTTCCCGCGGTATTGGGAACAAGATCGGGAACTATTATATCGATCAAGCCAAGAAGATCATGGAAGTGGAACAGATCAAGTTGGAAGACCCGAACCTTGCGTACCTGACTGATGGGACTGAGTTGTTCAATGAGTACTGGCGGGACCTTCAGTGGGCCCAGCGGTATGCCATGAGGAACCGCGAAGTCATGATGAAGTTGGTGATGCAGTCTGTGGCTGAAGTGATTTTTGGAGACAAGGACACCGTGGTGACCCCTCTACTCACGGTGAATGCACATCATAATTATGCAGAGCGAGAGGATCATTATGGGGAGAATGTTATCGTTACGCGCAAGGGGGCTGTTCGTGCTCGGGTTGGTGACATGGGTATTATTCCTGGATCGATGGGCACCCGTTCGTATATCGTCGAAGGCCTGGGCAACAGCGAATCGTTTTGTTCTTGCTCACATGGTGCCGGGCGAGTTATGTCGCGCGGTAAAGCGAAGAAAGCGTTTACCGTAGCCGATGTGGAATCACAGACCGCGGGGATTGTGTGCCGCAAGGACGCTGGCATCATTGATGAATTGCCTGGGGCGTACAAGAATATCGACCAGGTGATGGAGAACCAGAAGGATCTTGTCAAGATCGTGGCACAACTGCGCCAGGTTCTTTGTGTGAAAGGATAATATGGACCCCTATCTCATGAATCGGTTAGGGAACACTCAAAACCGGTATCAGAACTTTCAGAAGTATAAGCGGGTGGTTTGTGTCTGTTCGGCGGGATTGCTGCGTTCACCCACAGCGGCCGTCGTCCTCTCACAGGAACCCTGGAACTTCAACACACGGGCCGTGGGCCTTGTGCCTGAGTTTGCCTTGGTGCCATTGGACCAAGTGTTATTGGAATGGGCGGATGAGTTTGTGGTCATGACTTCAGATCAGGAATTGGATGTTTCGTGTCGGTTGGAAAAACTCCATCTTGAAACGCCTGTGGTGTGTTTGAATATCCCCGATAACTTCGGATACCGTGACCCTGAACTGGTGCGTATGATCTCAGAGAGATATTTGGCCGCACATGAGAAGCGTGTGAAAGGATAATATGGTCACCTGGATTCATGTGAACCAGCAGGTCATTCGCGCCAATAAGAAAACAGGCGCGAATGACCCTGTGTTGACGATCAAGCAGGGGCGCAAGAATACCTATTGCCATCGCGTAGAAATACTCGGACCTTCTGAGGTCATCTACTCAGGGAACGATAAGACCTTGTTGCCCTGTGGGGCCCGTGTCGCCATTCACACAGAGTCGGATATTCGTATTACCGAGTGAAAGAGAGATAAATATGACTGAGTTAATGGTCAAAGAAATCTGTGGAACCATCGTTTTTGTGGTCCTCTTAATTGTCGCGTTTTGGGGTAGCCCCTGGGGGAAAAATTGATATGCCATTAAAAGATGCACCGAAAATTGTTCCAGAAGATTATGAGACTTATACCCGAGAAGAACTGCTAGCAGAAATGCAGAACCTGATGGATACGGCCTATCATAATCGACAGTTATTTGAATTCGCTTGTAAGGATCATTGTGATGACTTCAGGTCCGTGGAGTTGGAATTGACTAGGGCTGGCATTCCAGAAGATGATGGGTATGGATGTTATCCGATTGCCGAGCGTGTGAGAATGTTAGCCGCTAAAGTTCCAAAGGAGTAATCATATGGGTATGTTTGATAGCGTCATGGTGCCTTGTCCTAAATGTCACAAGGATATCGAATTTCAATCCAAGTCTGGTGAATGCCTCCTGGATGTCTATACCTTAGACAATGTTCCTATGGCGGTATTAGGAGATATCAACAGGCATTCACCGTATGATTGCCCCAAGTGTGGTACCCCAACCTATGTCAAGGTCACAGTGGTGGCCACCTCGGCCATTTATGAGCGTGGCATAGACAAAGATGGGGATGACGCCAACATACGATTCTAAATAGGTGCATGATGTCTGTCTGTAATTGCTCAGGTGCGTGTAGACGAACAGGTCGATGTGACGGAGAACCGCGGGGAGGTTCAGCCGGCGGACCAGGTATACTCAATTACGATTTTTCCAGCAAAGCGACCATAGTATTTGCCGAGCATCGACCGTGGCCGTTGACGGAATCTGCCTATACCTTCTGTGAAGGCCGGTCGACCGAAGTGCCTGAAGGATGGCGTTGCCCGAATTGCAAGGTGATTAATGCCCCGATGGTGCTTCGATGTCCGTGTACCCCTTCATTTGTCTTTACCAGATATGCCCCAATCATCGATGATCGATACCCATTTGGTCCACCAGAGAACAATCTTCCTGATCCCAGAAATATTATTACATAACGCGAGGACTTATGCCTTCTTCAAAAAAAGAATCCAACGAATCCAGACTCCATGCCATTAGTGGTGGCGAAGAACCGACCTTTGATGGTTTGGTGCCTCTAGAAGAAATGGAACTATGCCGACACCTTAACTGGTATAATCAGCATCGAGACACCTCCCATGCTCACAAATACCTACAGACCTTTTGTACCAAACATAATATTGCCTATACCGAAACCAAAATCAAGAGTCGCCCCAATACACTAGGCTATGTGTGCCGAATGCTGATGCGTGGCGCCGTGCTGTCACATAATGCGTCGGTGTGGCTCCAGGAAGCCATACAGAAAATGGAACAGGACACCACATTACCCGCGATCAATACACTCAAGGGCGATACCTCAGATCGACCCAAGCCAGTCAAAGTCAAAGCCGCCAATACATCCTCACAGGCCCAACTCTCTGCATGTCTTGGTGCCTTGGATCAGGCCGTGGATGAATATATTCTTTCGGACTGTAAGCGGAGCCAATCGCCTTTGACGATCATCCAAAAGCACGAACTGACCCGCGATCAGATTCCAGCAATCATCAATAAGTTTAAACAAATGCGGGACGAATATCGAATTGTTCTGGCAGGAACCGACGCACAGTTGGTCGAAGGATATTCAAATTTTACGGTACCAGAAATTATGAAACTGGAATCCTATACCGATCAAATCATCTCGGATGCGCTATTGACCATCGGAGAGGTGATTCAACAGAAGGCACCCCGAAAGAAAAAAATCAAGACCCCCGAACAACTCACCAAGAAACTCAAGTATCATACGGAACCAGAGCAATTCGGGGAGCAATCAATCAGTTCCATCGATACCAAAAAGATCATTGGGGCCTCGGCGTTGTATGTGTTTAATATCAAGACCCGACAATTGGGTGTCTATATTGCCGACACGGACGAGGGATTATCTGTCAAAGGTTCCTCTATTTTGAATTATACCGAATCCCGTTCTGTGGGGAAAACGCTACGAAAGCCCACAGAACAGATCCCCCAGTTAATCAGCGCAGGAAAGGTGGTCACCAAACATTTTCTGGCAGCTATTCATGCCAAAGAGAAGCTACTTACTGGACGTATAAATAAGGATTGTCTGTTACTCAAAGTTCTATAACGATACCCATATTATGATTATCATTGACATCTCAAATATCGCCTATGCGTCGATGTTCCAACACATTGCGATGCAAAAGGATGCCCCAATCAATGAAGACTTGCTCAGGGCGATTGTCTTGAATTCTCTTCGGAGCAACGTCAATAAATTCAAACAAGTCTATGCGAATTCTTCCCAATCCATCGGGGTGGTGCTGGCATTCGATTCCTCGACCTACTGGCGCAGGAATCTCTTTCCGCACTATAAAGCAAGGCGAGCCGCGAATCGTATTAGTTCCACGTTCGATTGGGACTCGATCCATATCCACATGAAGACCATCCTAGGTGAATTATTCCTTTATACGCCCTATACCTCTGTCAAGGTAGATGGGGCCGAAGCTGATGATGTGATTGGTACGCTGGTGCCTCATTTCGCGGCGAAGGAGCCTGTTCTGATTATCTCTGGCGATAAAGACTTTCCTCAGTTACAAATTGATGGTAATGTCCGACAATATGCCCCAGTGCTTAAAAAGTTTATTGTTGAATCATTGCCGGCCATGCAATTGAAGCAACTGATCATTCGCGGCGACAAGGATGATGGTATACCCAATATCCTCTCCCCTGATGATGTGTTTGTCTCCGGTGGACGACAGAAACCTATCTCAGAAAAGAAATTACTGCAATGGTTGATTCAACCACCAGAGGCATTCTGTGACACGAATATGTTACGGAATTATCATCGGAATCAGATGTTGATCGATCTGAAGCATATCCCCACGATCCTGAAAACTGAGATCATCGCCGCCCATATAGAGGCGCCGAAGGCCACTAGAACTCAATTTCTCCAATACCTCGTCAAGAAGCAACTCACTCAGTTAATCTCCGTGATTGATGAATTTTAGAAGGGATATCATGATTTACTTATTCTCAGAAATTTTCGATAAGGTCAAACTCGCCCCCAACGATGCGGAACGAGTGCGAATACTCCGTGAATATACGAGCCCTGGGCTCAAGGAATTTTTGAACTATGCCTTCAATCCTGCCACGGTGTTTGAGGTGGAAGTCCCGAAATATAAGCCATCGGTCGATCCGGCTGGACTGAATTTGGCCTATCTGGAACAAGAAGTGAAAAAATTGTATGTCTTTATCAAGAATCATCCATCCAGGGTAGGGACCATGACGCCTCGCAAAGCTCAACAGAATCTCCATACCTTATTGGCCTGTCTCCACAAGGATGAAGCCTTCTTGTTGGAATCTGTCATTCGGAAGACCCTCAGTGTTCCCCATTTGACCGCCGCACTAGTCAAGCAAGCCTATCCTGATATGCCATGGGAGGTCAAGGCATAATGTTCACTGGAACTATTGCTGTGGTCACACCGACGATTGGTAAACCTGAACTGGAACAATGTATTGAGTCCTTGAAGCACCAGGACTGTGTGCAGTATATCATCGTCGATGGTTCTCAATACAATGCGGCCGTGAATAAGATCGTCATGCGCGTGGGACTCACAGATAAAATCAAATTTATTTGGCTCACTGAAAATATTGGCGCCGGTGGCTGGTATGGGCATCGCGCCTATGCGGCCGCGTCTTTTTTGGTGAACGAAGATATCCTGTGTTATCTGGACGAAGATAACTTTGTGGAACCTAATTTTATTGAGGCCTATCGAAAGGTCCTCTCACCAGGTTCCTGGGCGTTTACCCTTCGGAATATCGTCTCTCTTAAAGGTGAGTTTCTGTGTCCTGACAACTGTGAAAGTCTGGGTCCCAAGTATCCGATTGCAGGAACGGTGGACTCCCATCATATCGACACCTCCTGTTTTGCGATACCGCGGGAGATTGCGACCAAAGTCGGACATACCTGGTATGGTCAGTATGCCGCAGATCGACAATTTTTTGGGAATCTGACCCACTACTTTCCGAATTGCCGAAGCACCAAACAACATACCGTTAATTATCGGTTAGGGGCCTCGGCGACTTCACCCGCATTACAATTTTTCATGAATGGTAACCAATACGTCACTTCACAATATGGTGAACAACTACCATGGCACAGCTAGGACAATGCCGAATGCCCAGGAAGGTGGTCCTGCCGTTTGGGTATATTATCACGGTCAAGCAACTCAGCAATGGTGACTTCAATCGAAGGGATCATGGTTCTGATGGTCTCTGGGAGGTAGATCGTCGCACCATCTATATTCGGAAAAGTCTTCCTCTCAACAGAAAACGGTATATCCTCTTGCATGAATTGGGACATGCCTGGTTAGATTTTCAGCATCATCATATCGATGATGGTCGTGCAAGCGCAGAATAATTCATATAAAGGAGAACAGGACATGTTCGGCACTCGGTTGATAGAAAAGAATAAAAAGCCACAGAAGTTTCGGGACAATAAGGAAAAGGACGTTCAGCAGACCAAAAAACCTAAACCCTATCGGGAACCTCGATACCAAGAAACGGCATCGGAGTTCGCTGATTATGATCGGAGGAATGAACATGAAAACCGTCGATGAACAGATCAGAGAATTAGTCGCACAAATCGAAAAGAACGAAGGGAATATTGCCGTCCTACAAAGTAAGTTGGTCGCCCTGATGCGCCAAAATCTCTCGTCCCTGGCAAAAGAATCGACCAACGAAAGTAAAGCTGAATTATTACAGGAATAATGATGTCAGATTACGGTATCCCAATTGTCGATTGCCGGGGCATGGTATGTCCCTTCCCAATCCTCCACATTCGGCTCAGGATCAACGAACTATCGCCAGGTGATGAATTGATCGCCTGTTGTGACGATCTCTCGTTTGAGGGCGATTTAGAGCGTTTTTGTCAGCTAGCCAGTTTACGTTGTGTTAGCAAAACAAAAACCGAGGAATATACCAGATACCGCTTTGTCCTATGCGATCCACTCCCCACTAATATCGAACATCTCAATGATATCAATGACTTATAAGTAGTTGATTTTATTGGACTTCCAGGAACATTATAATTCTCTAATCTACCATTTTTTGCTTGCTTTTCTCGCCCCACTATGAGATACTAATACTGTAGCAGAGAACAGAGATCAAAAAGGGGATTTAGATGAACATCAGAGAAGTTGGTACATTATGTCTGGCGCCGGTCCTCATGGCAGGATACATGGCAAGCACAGATTTTCATTTCAAACAGTCCAAGCACCAGAATACCGCGGGAAATGCCGCGATTGTCTCAGTGCAGACTTGTGACAAGGGTTGGGGTGTGAACGCCAAAGCGACCACCAACGGTTTCTATGGCACCGAGTTACAATACGGCTTCAAGTTTGAGCCGAAGCCAGATTACAGTGTGACCTTGACGCCGAGATTCGGTGTCTCGTATGTCGATCATTCACAGATCGAATTGCCCCAGCGGACCCAGTTTGGTCTGGGCGGACAAGTGAGCGTAGGATACAAAGATTTTCGCTTGGGTGTTGAGTTGTGGCATATGTCGAATGGAAAAGCCCTGGGTCTGAATACCGCTGATGGTCCGAATATCGGAATGAACATGGTGACGATTCAGACCGGATGGGTGTTCTAATCATGAGTCTCTGGTCACAAATAGCAGTCCCACAAACGCAAGCACCCGCGATGCCGCAGCCTGGCGCCCTGGGTCCCTCTGATAAGCAGATCAGTTATTTCAAGTCATTGGTCGAGAAAAAGCAGTTGAGTGAGGAACAGCGTACTAAGTTGCTCATGTCTATCGGTACCTTCACCAAACGAGGGATGATTGATATGATTTCTTGGCTTGTTGGACTTCCCTGGGCACCACGCCCCGCAAACGTGAAGCTGACCCCCGTTTGGATTGGCGCAAAGATCGAACAAGGATATTATGCCGTGAATCATCCGACCGATGGCACATTGAGGTTCTATCAGGTGAGGAAACCGGCAGAAGGCAAGTGGCTCGGCCATATCTTCCTGAGCGAAGTCAGCGGGGAAAATCATCTGCCCATGCGAGACTATCAGGAACGTTCTGCCATTTTCACAGAAATTGCCAAGGACCCCATCGGCGCTCTGAAGCGGTTCGGGAAACAGATCGGACGTTGTGGTCATTGCAAAAAGCAGTTGACTGATGAAGTAAGCCGGGAATTTGGTATCGGTCCTGTGTGTCGAAAGGAATTGGGAATATGACTCCATCCGAATGGATAGAGTGGATTGACCGTATAATGGCATTCAAACAGCATAAGCCGAAAGGATCGCAAGAATGAGTATTGTATTAGATGAACCATTAGACCCCTCCCAACCCCATCCGCCATCAGAATCGGATCTGCTCTGGTGGCTCGGCAAGCGAACCGAGGATATCCAGAAGTGCCTGGTCCGCCTGTCCTCTGGTACAGAGGATGCTGAATGGACCGAAAAACTCCGCCTCTATCTGGCCGACCGCATCGAGGATTTGAATGAGAGCCTCCTGATGTATCAGGACTGTGTGAAGCTGAACGAAGGGTTGTTGACGCCCTTGGTCTTTGAAGATATCGAAGCAGGAAACGGGGCGGATGATGCCCAGGAAGACGGCGCATGAATTACTTTGTGATGGTCAATGGGATCGTGAATATGGCAGCCATGTCCCACTCACTGTACCATGGGCACCCCAAGTGGGCCGTGATTTGGTTGTGTTATGGGATCGCCTCACTGATGTTGTGTACAATGGAAGGAAAATCATAATGGAAATGACATGGAATGTGTGGGTGGCGTTTGCGTTGTTGTTGGGTATGTTCTTGGCCATGCTAGGGTATGCGCTGAATCTGAAACGCTTTCTGCCTTGGTTGATTATCAAGTCCCTGAGACAGCGGAATCAAGAATCTGAGGACATTATCAACAAACTCTCAACCTATGATGAGGCCAGGGAAGAAGTCTATACACAAGCCCTGATTCGCAAAAACCAAGTCGAAGATGAAAATGTTGCCCTAAGAGAACAGCACCAAATCGCCTTGGAGAAGATTGAAAAGTTGGAAAACTTGCTAGGCATAATGACCCGCAGACATAATGATGCCAGGGAATCGGCGATGGTCTGGATAACTGAAAATTCAGAACTTCGTGATATCATTACCCAACTAAAGGCCAAGAAACCAAAACCCCACAAGAAGACTCGGAGAACCCCGAAGGATCTGCAATACTAACTCGGTGTAATTTATTAAAGGAGTATTCAATGCAAGTACGTGATGAACTATTAGCAAACAAAGAGATCACCCGTGAGGAACTGAAGGCCATGGTGGATGAATGGGTCGCCGATGGAGGCAAAATCAAGCAGATCAAGCCTCATGATGCCTATTCGTTTGGTTCGGCACTGTTGCCTCCACCCAAGGGGCACGGCATGCCGCAGGAAGCCAAGGGGCACGGCATGTCCTGGAAGCAAGGATCGGTCAGCTTGAGGAAGTCCCTCAACACCTGGGTCACCAATGGACCAAAGAAAAAGGCAAAAACGAAAGCGAAGTAATCATGTTACAATATATTAAAGATATATGGCGCCGTCGAAAGCAACGAAGGAAAGCTGTTCGTTTACTTTTGAATAGTGGTGTGATCCGTTCGGCGAGTCATGGTATTCGGTATACTATGACACCCAAGGAGCTTATCCGTCTGATGGACGAGGAAAGGATACCATAACCATAAAAAAGACTTGACAAGTCGGTGGGAATGTGCTATACTTAATACATGATAGTAAACTCGGTGCAATTATTTAATGGAGGTTTGTATGTCCGGTACGTTACATAAGAAGATGTCGGTGGCTGAGCAAATTTTGGTGGTCCTCATGATGGGTCCGTCAATGCGTACAGTGAGCCATAGTGAAATTCTAGGAACACTGAACCTTATCGCCCCTGAGCGCATTCCTACCTATATGTGGGAACTCAAGAAGCGCGGGGCCCTGATTACCCGGGCCGGCTCAAAACAGAATACGACCTATACCCTAACGAATCGGGAGACAATGCTGGCCTATTTGCAGGGACGCCGAAACGCAGGGGCTATCGTTCCTGATCTTATCGGACTCACCAAGGCCGTTGCTCCAACAGCGACAGTCGCGGTACCGGTCGCTGATGCGGTCGAGTCGAACGAACTCGTTGCAGTCTAAGACAGAAGGAATGATAGACGGATACGAATGGCCGTATCCGTCAACGAGGCTAAATACACATTATGGTAACAAATTCATTTCAGCATATCGAGACCAAAGAGATTGTTGAATATACGTTTGCCACAATTCAGGCGCAATCGGAGTGGCAAGCGACAAACCCGCAATATAGCATCGTCTTTCTTGCTGCTACCAGAATTGGTGATCCCTTCCATTTGGGGGTACAGAAGGTTCCTGATGATTTTCGTCACGGAATCCTTGAACCCATGAAACGTTACTGGAAGAAAGCCACCTCCCATGATGGTCATACCAAAGTTGGTAACATCGAATCCCGCTCATATAAAGGCAGCCGAGAAATATAATGGAATCTGTGAGACATTTTATTTCTAACATCGAAAGGTGGAACGCGCATGGCCAAACGCAAGCCCGTAGATATTGTGGCATCACCACTAATCCTCCGACGAGTCAAGCCGCTCACGATCAATCAATCCGACACATTCAAGGCCTTTCACAGAGGCGATCATCTCTTACTCCATGGTGTGGCAGGCACAGGGAAGACGTTTATTTCTCTGAATCTGGCCTTGATGATGACGCTCCCAACCCCGGCCCAGATTATTCCGTTATACGATAAAGTGATTATCGTTCGCTCTGTTGTACCGTCACGCGAAATTGGGTTCATGCCAGGTACCTTAAAGGAAAAAATTGCAGTCTATGAAGATCCCTATCGTGATATCTGTAATGACCTTCTTGAACGAGCCGATGGCTATGAACACCTCAAAGGTCGAGGGAGTTTGAAGTTTACCACCACCTCATACCTGCGCGGGGTCACATTCTCCGACGCGGTCATTGTGGTCGATGAAATGCAGAATATGTCCTATCATGAATTGCATACCATTATCACGCGCATAGGCAAGAACTGCCGTCTGATTTTCTGTGGTGATTATCGCCAATCGGATCTTCAGCGGCATGATGAACGCACAGGACTTGGACATTTTATGGAAATCCTTCGTGATATGGGAAAATTTTGCTGCATTGAATTCGGGACACAGGACATTGTACGCGATGATCTGGTCAAGGATTTTTTGATTGCCGAAACCTCCTATCGGGAGCGGTGTCCATTTTGAAGAATTTCGAACATGCACCTCTGGATGGATTAACCTATCAATTGATTCAAGAAAACTCCTCCCAGGGGCGCACCTACTTGACCCCGTCTGGTGCTCGCTATCCATCCGTTTCAAGTGTCATGGGGAAGATTAACCAAGGGGTGATTATCGCCTGGAGGAAACGAGTCGGCGAACACGAAGCCACGAGAGTAGCCAGTGATGCAGCCGGGCGAGGCACGAATCTCCATAAAGTCTGTGAATCCTATCTGAATAACGACCTCACACCTTCAACCATCATTGAGTTGCCTGAGCGCACCGATAAGTTATTCCGACAGCTTCGCCCATGGTTAGATAAACATGTCGAGACCGTCCACGGTACCGAAGTTCCCCTCTATTCCGACACCCTCAAGCTTGCCGGTACGTGTGATGTGATCATTTCCATTGATGGGGTACTCACGGTCGTGGATTATAAAACCTCAAGCAAACCCAAGCGCCGTGAATGGGTCCATCATTACTTGTTACAATGTGCTGCCTATGCCTTGATGATTAATGAACGCACAGGCCTCCGGGTACCTCAGCTTGCGGTATTAATTGCCGTCGAAGGTCAGACCAAGCCTACCATCTTTTGCGAAAAGACTAGAGATCATCTAGACGATTTATATAAGGTATTAAAAACGTATGGGGCACTGTCTTAGTAGAATCCTTCTGGGAATCACTCTCCTCCTCGGTTCTATGGGAATCCTCTATGAGGAAACCCATCATTCCACCCCTCCGCCAATGTTTGAGCAACATCCAATCTTTGTACCTTATAAGACTCAACCGAAAGATGTCCAATGCCTGACCCGCGCCATTTACTATGAGGCAGGACGGGAAAGTGTCGCAGGAAAAGAAGCGGTGGCACTGGTCATCGTGAATCGGTTCGTGAGTCGGAGATACCCCAATTCCATTTGTGGTGTAATCACACAATCCTTTGTGGTCAATGAGAAACGAATCTGCCAGTTCTCCTTTCATTGTGAGCCGACTCGAAAGGTGAATTTTAAAATATGGCATGAATCACACGATCTTGCAAAAAGAGTCTTGACAAACACCTTCAGTCGTGCTATACTCTCTCAAGTGGGGGATGCGAAATTTTTTCATGCCTCATATGTATATCCATCATGGGCAAATCACAAGAAGCGAGTGGTCCAAATTGATCATCATATTTTTTATAGAGACGAATGAACCACCACATTATTCCAAATCAAGAAAGGAGAGAATATGTAGCTAAAATGCTGTCTGGTGTAATGTGATGTCTCGATACCATTTCAATAACTGTAAATTTATAGGGAGCCTCGATCATGAGTAAAGTGTCCAAGACCCCCAAGGGCGATTTTAGTATCAACAATCTCTCCGACGAGAAACGATCCAAGATTTATCATGGCGTGAAAGAATGTGCGGGTGCCATGACACGGGCTCGCGGTGAACGGGAATACGTCACAGAAACGGTCAAGAAGATCGTGGCGGAAACTGAAATCCCCAAGAAAATCTTCAATAAGCTTGTCAAAACATTCTTCAAGCAAGATTTTGAAGCTGAAGTGGCCGATCATGAACTGTTTGAGCGTTTGTATGTCTCAGTGACAACAAATACCACGAAAAAGTAATGCCAACCAAACAAGAACAATTCGATTTTTCTATTAAGGTCGAACAGACTGTGGTCGAACATCAGATGACCCATCTGGAAGCGATCATCTATCTCTGTGAGCAGACAGGCCTGGAGATTGAAGTCGCGGCGCGTTTGGTCAGTGTGAGCCTCAAGCAAAAAATTGCGGCGAATGCTGAAGACATGAATCTCATGAAGTCCAAGCATTTTCCTAAACTACCTATATAGATAGTTGATAGTCCCCCATTTAACATTCACAAGGAGGTTCTTATGTTCAAAGGTTTGTCGGTGCTATTCAGTTTCATGATGCTATTCATCGTGGGTTGTTCGACCAACTCATTCCTGCCTGTGCATGACTTTACTAATGGTACCACATTAGGTCAACGCACGGTCTCTGATCCTCATGCGTTTTCCCCAGGTACCCAGAGGTCTTGGATGGAAGTCTGCCAGCGGAAAGACACCAAGCAAAAGAATGGCTCATTCAAATGGACTGAGACAGAATATGTCCAGCCTTGCACATTCACCGCGGAACAACCAGGCACAAACTTTGTGACCTATTCTCCCTATGTGAATGGATTGGCCACCCCATTGATTCAAGCAGGAGCGATCCTGGGGGCTTCCGCGTTATTGGCAGATGGAATTCGTGATTCAAGATCCAGCACGACCAACAATACCTCGTCTAATGGTGGAAACCAGGCCCAGGGACAGGGGCAATTGCAGGGTCAGGGTCAGGGACAGCTACAAGGGCAGTCCTCTAGCAATTTCAATGCCAATAGTAATCATGCCACAGGGGGTAACGGTGGCAATGGATTTGGCGGTGCAGGTGGCAACGGTGGGGCAGGTGGCCATGGTGGTAACGGTGGCAATGGTGGTAATAGCGGCGGCCACTAATCGGTAACCTCAGAGGGGCAGGGATCAACTCTGCCCCTCAGTTTTTCTCTTGACATTCTCTCCTGCCTGTGCTATACTGTTCTATCATCTAAGGAGACCTTATGGACCCACTCACAATCATCCTGTTTATTATCCTTGCGGCCGTGCTCGCGGTCCCTGTGATCTTCCTGCTACCTGTGATTCTGGCCATCGCCATCATGATTATCATGGTGCTCGTAGCCCTGGTCATGTTTTTATGCTTTGGACTCTACCAGATTATCGTCTGGCCCTTTCAATTGATCTATCGGTACTTGTATGAGTAATACACAACCCACACAATTTGACGGGTTCTCCTTTCACTATGATCTTATGACCAAAGAGGTGGTCTTTGCCTACTTTGATGATGTGGTCAAGAAGTATGGACCTGAACCCAGGTCCATTGACCTTCCAGAAGGTAGGGAACGCTATCATGTACTTTTGACTACGCTCAAAGAAGGTGTCCCTCATATGGACCCTCCGTTTGTGTCGACCTTCACGGATGTGTTTACCTATGCAGATAACCTGGCCCGTACAGGATTCTCTGGTGTCCTAGTCAAGGACTCTAAGTGGGCCCTTCATATTATGGAGACCACGATTATGACCCTCCTAGAACTGTATGCCAAGACCGTTGGGTTTGTGTACCATGCACCCACAGGGCCCGTGACGTACGTACGTTTGATGTGAAAGGAAAGTCTATATGTTGATTGCCTGGGCATTTATTATGATGTCGTGGAATTCGGTTCAACCTATCATTCAAGTGGGTCCATTCATGACCATGGAACATTGTCAAGAAGCCAAGCAGACTGTGGAATCCACGATGGTGTCTACTTTTGCTCCGCGCATGGGAACAGTGATTAAAACGTCGGATTGTTTTAAGGTGGTGATCAATGGAAAGTGATTACGAGTGTCATATTACGATTGAGACAGAGAATGCTAGTGCCCTCCGAGAGGCCATTGAAAAGATGCACTGGCATTTTTCGATGATCGCAGGTGATCCCGTCCTGGGCCCAGGTGTTCGATGTTTTGCCACAGAACATTTTCAGGACCCTGGTATGGCCATTGGTATGACCAATCTAGCGGCCACGCTGTTGGAATTCGAAGGCTTTGTGATTGTTCGTAAGAAAGTTGAGCATGTGATCTTCGATATCAGACCCAGCCAGACAGAAGAATTTACAACAAATTAACATA
>Ga0315284_10003630_pt1 | contig 21956 bp, 30 predicted proteins | sample YL17G09_16_MG_FD_203696 | JGI IMG/M metagenome (GOLD analysis project Ga0315284, IMG submission 203696) | Sediment microbial communities from Yellowstone Lake, YNP, Wyoming, USA - YL17G09_16 | ecosystem: Environmental > Aquatic > Freshwater > Lake > Sediment | place: USA: Wyoming | collected... | reverse complement strand
AAGCCTTGCCCAAGTGCCTGGCGGCATTACTCGCCATAATGTTGTTCTTAATTGCTAACATAATCTTGACTCCTTAAAAAAATAAACGTTTACTTTCTTTACGTCCCTGTGCAAGCCTCATTTATTTTCAATACGCAACATGCGCATTGAAGGGCAAAATCCTTTCAATGTGCATTCTCGATTGGAATAAGAAAAACTTAAGGGGGTTTTTTATGGGAAGTGAGGCCGAAAACCCTGGCCCTGTAATATTACTTCTGATGATACTGATAAGTGTGTCTTTTGCCGGCAAAAGCGGCAAAAAAAATTGCAAAATTATAGCGTAAACGCGGAATTTCGCCTTATTTGGCTATTGGAGATACCATGGTTTGTTCAAGACACCCTTTGTGCCGAACTTTTCGATAGGCCTTCTCATCCTATACCAGCATATTTATGGAGTTGTCAGCAAACTGCATCTGCGGTTCCATAAATTCCGCGACATTGTCAATATCTGTCGGCCATTCATTGTAAGCCGTATTATTTTCCCGCGATCCTGAATTTGGTGAGCTTTGCTGCCCAAGCCAGCTGTTCTGTCCGGTTGTTGATGATTGATCTTTCAAAGCATTTTGTTCCTGCTGGTTTGTTAATACAACTTCGAGTTTTTTTATCTGGATTCCTGAATCCTGAAGGTTTCGGATTATTTCAGTCAGTGTTTGCTGTATCTCGTATTTGGTTTGCGGCTTATCGACCTCCAACAGGCCGGTGATACCATCGGCCTGTTCCTGGAATTTTATGGCAACTTTACCAAGCTCAGGCGGATTGAGCCGAATAACGATCTGCTGATTACCAGAGCGTAAAGAACTGTGGATAGACTCCTGAATTTGTTCGCGGACATCTGAGCCGGAATCAGCATTACCGGCGATCTTCGCGAATGCAGCGGAGACTGGTGATTGTTCTGTAATGGTGGGTTGGGTGCCATTGCCGAGGAGTACCTGCGCGTCCGGCTTCATATCCTGACTGGATGTGTTATTCGAGGATAAGGTGTTGTGTTTTTCAACTTGCTGGACAGATGATTGCTCCTGTGGAGGGTCCATCTTCTGTGCGGCGGATTTGATGGAGGGATTCTCAACCTGGTACCTGCCATTTTCCGGCAAATCAGAGAGTTTCGTTTTGCCACGATGGTCCTTCTGGTTAGTATCAGCTTTGCGGGGCGTTGTTTTTTCCGCAGGGTCCGGAAAATGAGGCACAGGCCGCTCAGCAGCATCATAAAATTGCCGCAAAAGCGAGTGCAAAGTCAAAACATAAACAATGTCAGCATGATTCCTCAATATCTGCGTGATCTTTTTTATATGACAATCGTTTTGTAAAAATAAACTCATAAAAAAAAGGTGAAAAATGGCACAAAAATCAGAACATTGTGAACATTGTGAACATTGTGGAAAAATGTTGGGGAAAGAGGAACAGGCCTTTGTTTATGAAGGTCAAATTGTCTGCCATCAATGCAATGATTCCTTAAGACATCCTGTGTATATAACACAAACAAAAAATGTAAGCGGTTTAGGTATAGCCGCTTTAGTTCTTGGTCTTATCGCATGCCTGGGATGTTGGATTCCAATGTGTGGTATATTTAGTTTACCCTTTGCCATGTTGGGAATCCTGTTTGGTGGTATAGGAATAATAATAGCAAAACTGAAAAAGAAGTCTTATGTTGGACTCCCAATAGCCGGGACGATTGTTTCCATCACTGCTGTTTTTATAGTCATAGCAGTTACGGGTTCAGTCGTATCTTCTCTTGAAAAAAGTAGAACGACTATCACCGAAGGTTTAGATAAAGCCGAAGCCACTTTAAGCGAAGCAGGAGTCACATCTTCTATTGAAAAAAGTAGAATGACTATCACCGAGGATTTAGATAAAACCGAAGCAGGAATTGAAAACACAACAAAACAAAACCAGGAAAAGCAGGCTTATATAGATAAAGTCAAGATAATAAATCTGGAAGTTGCGAAAACTGTCTTTGATAAATGGGGTGTTTTCGGTGAAATAAAAAACACCGGCAATCGTACATTAACCGAAGTTGAAATTACAATTTATTATCTTGATGGATCCGGAAATACAATTTACGAAGATATTTTCCATCCAGTTCGTATTTCAAGGTGGTCTTCTGACAATAAACCATTAAAACCAAATTATAGTGAAAAGTTTGGTTATGGGATTGACGATGTTTCTTCGGAATGGTCAAAAAAAATCGAAGCCTATGTAACTAACATCGAGTTTGGGGAATAAGCAGGTACAAAATAAGCGATAGACACAAGGCGGCGAAAGTGAGCAGTGATTTATAAACCTGTGATTGTGAGATTTGATTATGAATGTAGAGGAAGCAAGTGGTTATTGTAAGGCCTGCAACAGGCAGAGGATGATCCGCAGGAAGGACTGTTTGGCTGACCGAAATTACCATTTACCAATCGGGCAGTGAGCTGTTGCCCAGCGTGCCTTAACGTTCATATTGCAGCCGCATTTTTTACATCTTGGACCTAACTTTGTTTGCGGCACGTAAAATTCGCACTGCTGACACATCAATATTACTTTCGCTTTTTCCTCATCGCTCCTTTTCGGCCTGCCTTCCTTAATATACTCATACGATTCTTTTGTAAAATTACCAGCCATTTTCATCATGCTCGGATATTTGATTTTTTTATCCGGCGTAATAATCCTACTCTGTTCTTTGATCCACACACCAAACAAGCAGCACCATACTTTTTTTCCGCTTGCGTGCTTGCATTTTTCACACGCTTCTATCTGCTCCTTTGTAAATTCAGGTAATGTTGATCTATCACAAGACATCAAGTACACTCCATTACTACCCAGTACGTCTCCCAATTTGCACCGGTTCCTGGTTCATCATCTGTTGTCGATGTGTGTCCTTGTATGCATCTATAAACTACCGAATTATTCACCACAACATTATCAACAACATATACCGTCGAAACCAGCCATTGAGTATAAGTCGGTTCAGCTACTTCTACAATAGCATGTCCATCACAACCAAAACCAGAAGGAATACACTCATCTCCTTCTGGGTCGTATGTTTGCTCATTATCGAATGATATACCAAATAATGCACATACATCTTCTCCTGCATAATCGAAAGCAATACATGTAAGTGGATCGCCTGGTCCATAATAATCTTCAAATCGTATATATGCTCTGACATAAGTTGGATAAGCTACTATAGTCCAGCCATCACAAGAACCCCGATATTGACAATTACCCCAGGATGTCATTAAAGGAATTGTAAAAGAACGATTCAAGTTCGAAGGCCATCCTATTTCACATTCTTCTCCACAACAAGTTTCGACTACACCAGAAAAAGTGACTGTTATAACAGCAGGTGAACAACCACCTCCGCCCCAGGGAGGATAATCATCCCAATTTTCACAATCTGCTCCTGCTGACGATCTATTAGCAGTCAATCTCCAATATTTATAAGCTTCCTTGATCGGTCCAGTTTTTTTGGGCTGATTATTATCATTTGATGTGTGTGCTTTGATACATGTAAATTGGACAGCATAAGTACTTCTTTGAACAATATCATCAACTGCATATTCCGTATCAATTACCCATTCATCAGCTGGTTCTACAAAAACACGACAATCAACAGGGCAACATTCATCTGGAATAGTAAGTTTATAATCACCTCCTGCGGGGTTTAAGCAAGCATAATAAGTATCATCGCAAAAACAATTCGATATTACAACTTCTGCTTGTCCTTCATGTTCACCTTCTTTAACAAGACAACCGTAATATTCACAAACATTTAATGTATACGTTCCTCTATAACCCAAAAACCTTACTCCTGTATAACCCGGTTCTGTATCTCTTATTAAGTAGCCAGTAAGTATCATGTGCAGTATCCCACACTTGCAAGAGTCTGAGCCAAATACCATCTGCCATAATGATTGACAACATGAATAATCTTATCATTTGCTAAATATGGAAATGCATTTTGATATTGTACTGTACCTGGTGTTGTCCTGTCAGTAAGATAAACATATATATCATATCCCAATTGACCTGGCGCAGCTTCGTTGCCATTATTGAGAATCAAATTAGCTTCAATTGACCATGAAGCACCAGCGGGTCCCATTGTTTTTGCAGGTCTTGGCTGTCTGACAAGAGGCACGCCCACATATCTTGAATTGCCTTCATCATCAAGAACTTGCCAGCACATCATTTTGTCGTACAAAGCAAGTGCCGGAGCTACAGGATTATAACTAAATGATTCATCTTCGCCCAAATTCAATACTTTGACTGCTGTCGGTGTTTCTTCTTTTTGTATAATTTTTTGATAATTAGATGGATAATTCCAATAGGTCGAATCAATAGTTTGCTCAAAACAATTGTATAAACCATAAGCAGAACTTTCAGCAATTGTTTGAACTTCAAAGATTTTTTGGCTTTCGGCGGCAGAGCCGCCTATTATTGGCATCCTGCGTTGAATTGTTTTATCCCGGCCATGCTCGAACCACCGCAGCATTTTCTGTATGCGGTGGTAATCTTTTTCGCTTAATGTGTATTCTCTGGCCATTTGCTAACTCAAAACGATTTTTACGCCGCTGCCGCTGTGTAGCTGACCGCTCCGGACGAACTATACGGCTGCACCTTGTTGGTCATTGTTACGACCGATGGATCATATTTCAATACGCCGCCTGGATCAAGTTTTGCCGTTGTTACGGTCCGGGCAGCCTGGCTCTTGGTAAAGTCACACTCACCGCCGGTCACATTTAGATTGGTGATCGTACCCGTCGAATTGGGCGTAGTTATTCCGCCCTTAACGTTCAGCGTAGTGATCGCCCCTGAGCCATAGGTCTTCAACGTGCCGGCTTCTGAGGTTATGGCTGTCGCACCGCTGCGGCTGATGACATCGCCGCCTGTTTGCGCGACAGTCGTCATGGTAACGCCATCACCGATGAAGACATCAGCATCGCTGTTTATACTGCTCACATAACTTACGCTGATGGTATCAACGGTTGTGGTCTCGCCGGCCTCGAAGGCAATGCTTACCGTTCCCTTGAGTACACGGATAACCGTGCTTGCTGAGTTAGCCAGTAGCCGGATTGCGGGCTTGCCGGTGTCGGCGGCAGTACCGGTGTTGTAAATGGTGATCGTCGAGGCAGTCGAGCCTGTATCTATCTTGATCCGCCCGCTGCCGGAGAGCGTGCTATTGCTGTAATTGTAGCCGATATTGACGGCTGTGGCTTTTATCTTCAGGTATTCGGCGGCGTGACCTGCAGCTCCGTTAGAGCCTATCTTGCCGGTAAAACTCTGGCCGATATTCAAACTGGCCAGCGTGTTGGCGATGCCCGATTGATCCAGGCCGTAAAGGATATCGCCGCTGAAATCTTCAATATAAACATCCTGGTCAGCCGCTCCGCCGGGTACCGCATCGCCTGACCAGTTGTCGGCACTGGACCAGTCCTTTGGCCCTGCGTTAGCCGTTACAGCAGCTTTTGTGAGTGTTTGATCATTAACAGCGCCGCCATTTGTTGTGCTGGCGGTAACATTGAAGCCGACACCGGCTGTGTCGGCTGTCAATTTCATGTATGTTGTCTGATCAGAAGCCGTGATCGGCGTGCACAGGGCATTTGTGCTGGCATTCCAGGCCGCCGTCAGTCCGGCCGTAACATTTGCTACTGTCGCCACTGTCGCTGTAAAGCTGATCGAATGCGTGGTACCGTCGAGCCCTGTAACGGTTAATGTGAATATATCACCAATCTCAACGCTGGCCGGTGTGAATTTGTCAACCTGGGCGACCGCTGCGGCTTCGCCTGTCCATCTTATATCTGCCATTTTTTACTATCTCCTAAATCAAAGCCCCAGCAAAGAAAAATTCTTTGATGGGTATATGTCAAATTCCAGCCATACCCCCAGTGCTGAGGCCTGCATTTTATTGCCGTAGCCGTCGAGCAGTGTAGGCTGACTGAGAGGGTTACCCTCTTTATCTAAGATCGTCTGGTATGTATTCATTCCATCGATAGTACCGGTCTTTACACGATAGCCCTCATCAAGCACCTTTCTTTTCCACCCATCAGCGCGATACTGAAATTCATAAGTTATGATCCAGTAAATAAGGTTGACGCTGCGGGCTTCTTCGCCGTCAAAGGTTGTACATTTCATTGTGCCGGGCGGGCAGCCATAAAAGGTGTTTGAATTAAGCGAGCCCATGTAATCATAAGCCCTGACCGCGTTAAATGTTTCCTGTGCCTTAATAACCCGCAGCACCTGGTCATGAAACTCTTTTGTAATCGGCGTGTTGAAAGATTCCTGTGCCGAATTAAGTATCGGATTGCCATGGATATCTCTGTCAACCGGTTCATTTGAGGTAATGAATGACCAGCTTATCTTCGACGGGGCGTTCAATGGATCATCGAATTCGGCGGGGGAATTTTCATACGATCTATATGGCTCAGACGAATAATAGACCGTTACCTCATAACTAAGCGGCCCTTCGAAGGGTACGACAGATTTTCGCTGTGCCCAGATACGCGGGTGATAAGGATGAATATTGCCTATTTGCGGCATGATTGGAAAACCGAACCAGTAGGCGTCCCTTGCCATAAACGGTCGCAGCTCAGGGCTGTCGCCTACATCGAAGGTAACTATAAAAATACGGGTACCGTAACCGTGCTGTACATCGCCTTCGGCGTTTCTGCCCTTCCATTCCTCTATACAATCTATTATAGCCATTACATAAAAGCCGTCTTTATCGGTAATACTACAGATTCCATCCTGCGAAATTCGTTTTGTTTTTCTAATTTTCTCTCAATGCTGTGAAGGATATTTATCATCTTCGCCGTATTCGCGGCGGTTTTGTTCTGGGAGTCATCAAACTTTCTCCCAGGCGCGAATGTCAGAAACCTCGCCTCAAAAGCGTTAAGCTCGCCTTCTTTGCTCTTTTTCTCCATCTTCTCTCTCTCCACCTTCTCTCTCGCATCTTTGCCCTTTTTCTCTGGCTTCTCTTCCTCTTCGATATCCGGCATTACGGCACCCTTCAAAAAGTCTTTCCCCAGAATTTTCCCCCCTTTTTTTTCAAAGTATTTTCCATAAAGCGTTAAAGATATCTTGTCGAGCTCTTTCTGTAGTTCCTTTTCTAATTCACTTAACTCTCGCTTTGCAATCTCAGGCATCTCTCCCAATGATGATTCAAAGCCATTGATAAAAGTAACCCATTTAAAATCCCCTTCCTCACCTTTTATCCATTTTACGAGAGCCTTAAAAAAGCTTATCGTGTTATAGTTTATTTGGGTCAAATATACAGCATAACTAAGCCCTACATCCTTTAATATATCCTTCCAATTTTGCCTGAAGTAGGTTAAACAGATAGGAACAGCAGTGCTGAAAAAATATTTAAAATCTTCAAACCACTCTACCATTGATAACCCCGCTGAGGTCCAAACTGCGTCCATAACTAAGCCAAAATTTTCAATAACGATCTGGGCGACAGCTATTTTTTCTGGAAAGGCCGAAGATGTTACAATGGCTTTGCCAATGGATTCCTTCAACTCTCCCCAGGCGTTTGAGAGCTGAGCTGCCTTGCCGGCGGTGGTTTCTATTTCACCCTGGGCAAGAGTAAAATTATCGATACCGATTTTGAGCACCTCATTGAATTTTTCCTGGGCGGTCATACTCTCGTCCAGCTTGATACCATACTTAGCTAATGTAGTGGTATTGCCGGTAGCTGCCTTGGATACCAGTCTCATCGCTGTTTCGAGATCTATCTTGTAGGCCTTGGACAGTCCAATCGCCGCTGCCGTGGCGGCCTTGAGGGTCTGGCCCGACAGCTTGCCCATAGAGGCACCCAGCGCCATCATCTCAAGCGTTGCCTCATCGTCGATCACGGTAGCCTGCATAATCTGCCTGGCAAATTCCTGCATACCCATCATTGCCGATTTGGAATCGAGGCCGAGATTTGTCAGGGCGTCGGAAAGATGTTTGACCGCCATTTCCGACTCGGCAAAAGCCTTGACTGAGCTGGAGGCAAAGCTGACTATTTCGCGGACTGATATGTACGCTCCCACCGCCATTGCCGCCTGTCTGATCATGCTGCCCATGCCGCCGGCGGCTTTGCCGATATGGCCAAACTTAGCGCTGGCCTCGTCCCGGGCTCTTATAACAATATCCACACTGTGTGCCATTTTTTCAGAACGCCTTCATTTTCTTTTTTAAATATGCCCGCAGGCTAAAAATATAACCGCAGGCCTCTATAAAATTTCTCGCCTGATCCAGTGCTCCGCCCGCTACAGGCGGCAGACCCTTTTCATAAAGTTCCGCGTACTCAATCACTTCCCAAACCTCATTGTCAATTATCTCCAGCGGACAGCCGGTAATATCAATGCGGCCTTCTTTATTGCACTCGCTGCAGCCGCTGCCTCCACAGGCGATGCAGGCCATCGTTATTGGCTCAACTTCCGAAGGCACATCCCGGCATTCTAATCGCCCTTTGCAGCCGGAGCAGATTTCTCCGTACTGGACTGCGAGGGCGAGTCTAATTTTTTTTTATCATCTAAACTCGGATGCTGCTTTAACAGCTTGGCGATCAGCTCCTGCGCTTCGATTATTCCGAGGATATCCTGCAATTTATCCGGCTCATATCCTATCTGTTCGCCATTGGGAGCGATCATGTTTTTCCAGCTGACCAGGCCAGTTGAAGCTGCCTGATACATTTTATCAGTAACATCATCAGCTCCAGCCGAATCTTCAAGCGTGTCATGCAGCCTGGCAACCTTGTTCCACTGCCTGCCGGTTAGATACCTGTAAATAAAACACGGCCTGGATTCAGCGGGTTTGTCTTTGTCGGATTCGAGAACTATCGTAAATGTCTGATGTGGGTCAAGAGCTAACGGCATTTTTTCCATCTCCTTTTTTTATTGATTCAAGATATTTTTTCCGCGTCTCGTCATCGAGCGAGTTCCAGATCATCATGATCTCGGTATCCGTGGCAAGCTCCAGGCCTCCACGGTTACTTATCACCGCCTCACGTATTTGTCTTCTGTTTGGCATAATAAAATCCCTTTAATAATTTTCTATTTATTATTTACAATTTGCCAACCGCGAATCATGTTACAGCGATAGTTATTGAATCATTGGCGCTGGAATGATGACACTCGCCGGTCAGATCATAAATCTGGATCCCTTCGCGATCGCCTTCCTTGAGTTCTTTGTACTGTACTTTCGGCAGTGTAAACGTGACGATGTCGGTACCGTCTGTCAGAGCTAATGAAACCGCCGCTTCAGTACCGGCCAGCCATATACCATAATAATCATACCCTCCAACCAGGTCGGCCTCTGGATCCATCGAAACTACCGAGTCATAATCGGTAATCATGTAATAAGCAATACCTCCTGCAGCGACAACATCGTATCGCGGCACAACTGCGCAGCCCATATCGAGGCTGAACTTACCTATCTTGATTGCTAAGGTAGCAAGAGTAAATGTGCCGCCCTGCAGCCGCATAGGTGTGGTTGTGCTCGGGGCGTATGCCGGAAGTGCCTCATCAATCGGGGCCTGCCAAACACCGTCAAAAGTGAAATTGCACATCATCCTGCCGCCTTGTTCACCCTCAAATACCACGTTGCCGCTTGCTCCGGCGAGCCCTTTTTTCTTACCATCTTCCCAGACATCGATTGAGATAGTCTTATCACTACTGTGGGTAGAATGTACCTGAAAAACCTCAGTTGTTTTAGCCAGGCCGCAGGCCTGCAGCAGGATTGCAAGTCCTGCCTCCATGCCGTGTGAGCCGGAGCCGCGAAGCTCTGCCTTAAAGGTTGCCTGGCCGCTGCGGGCACCGAGTATTCCTTTTTCTTTTGTGCCACGATACAGACCCGTGCCTTTTCGCGATGTATAAGGCGATGTAGAATTGATCTCTAAATCCTCAACATAGATCGCCTGATCGCCGGCGACTTTTGTACCTTTGGTGATTTCAAGTTTTACCTTAATAACTCTTTTTCGCGTAAGTAATGGTGCAGATAGTGCCATTTGATTTATCTCCTAAAATTTTAACCTTTCGTGTAAGGATTGCCTACCGGCGTTCTGTAATCTACTGATATCTTTACCGCCACTCCGCCCGGCGATTCATCATCCGGATCGAATGGCATTTTTTCCACGATTTTCGTATCGACCGCGTTGCCGCCGCGAGTGTGATCGACCATGATTTGTTTTTCAATATCAGAAGCAATTTGATTATGACGTGTATCAATACTCGCCGTAGCGGTATCGCTTTCAACAACCATGACCACAATTAAAAAATACTGACGCCATGAAGTGCAGCTCTGCACTCCATCGATAACATCGGCCTCGACCTGACAGACAAGGGCCGTCAGATCGTTCCAGGGTGAGGCGTAGTCCACTTTTTTGGGTCTGACTGCAGTAAGGTTCTGGTTATAGCCGTTGGCTTCTGTAACGGCGTTTATCGCGGTTTTGACGTTTTCTGCAATCAGCTCTATGATGGGGGTACTCATCCTGTCTTTCTCCTTTTCAAAATAAGTGCCACCTGTGTATCAATGTTGCGCTCGAGGTTTCTGTAAGCTTCTCTGGTTATCTGCCTGGTCAGTGTCGGAGCACGCCTGAAAAATTCACCCAGCGACGGTCCACGCAGCTCCATAATCGGCAGCCGGTCAGGTCCCTTTCGCTTAAACGCTCCCCTGTGACCGCTTGACATTGTCGCAATAAAAGCCGATTTGATTTGCTTACGGCCTGATGTTTTATTGATAATGTAAGATAATCCTTTTTTATTTTGACGAGCTCCGAAGTTGATTAACGGTATGCGTTTGGTATTTATGCCAACAGTGGCAACCCAGTTTCTGTAACTGGCTTTGCTTAGTGCAACGGAGTCGCGAATAATCTTTTGTTTTAAATTGACCAGGCTCGCAAGTCTGCGGACGATCTGTGTACGGGCGCTTTCGGCTGTTCGGTTAACGGCATGGCTCATCACTTTCGGTATGGCACCTTTGACGCCGGATAATGTCTGCCGGATAGCCTGCAGTTTTTTTTCGCTGAATTTGATTTCAATCAGTCTAACTGTCATATCATCTGATCTCCACCGTCATCATCCCGGCATCCTGATCTATAATCTTTGTAATGCGCCGCTGCTGAACCGCCTGGCCGATCCTTACCTGCAGCTCGATCTTGTCGCCGCCGGTGTCTATTTCACTCACGCTGATACCGCCGATAGAATTGTTGACAACACTGCCTTCTATTGTCGGGCTGCTACCCTGCGGAGAGCCGGCAAGTTTTTCGATCGGCTCGCGATTGATAACCATTTTGATATTCCTCGATCCGCCGCCTCGAGGCAGATACTTAACATCCTCGCCAAAGGTGTTGACGAAATCGGCGGCCGTACTTTCGAGCAGCTCGTCGAATTCGTTGTCGGTATCCTCAGTCAGTGTCGCTGACACCGCCACCGCTGGCAAACTGACCGGACCGGAACCGGTCTGGCTGTAAGCGATAAAAATATACGGCGTTTCATTATCAAGGCCTGTAACAATAATATTTCCGTTACCTGACCGTGAGCCGCCGTTCTGCCATGTGGTGTGCGCCGAAGTTTTGTATTTTAGATAATGAGTAGTCCCTGCGTCGCCGGCTAAAGTCGCTGTTACCGAGCCGTCAGAAGTAATAATCGATAATGTCGGTGTCTGCGGCCTTACCGCCGTTCCCGATCCCAATCCAATTTGTGCCGGATATGATCTCATTTTTACGCCGGTTCCACATGCCGGCCGATCGCCACGTCGGCCGAAATAATATTATTGCCGCCTGGATCCTTTAAGCCCTTGCGAATATATTCCGTATTCGCATCGCTTTTTTTATGGATCACCAATTGCCAGGGAGTTTGTGTCGTATCGATATAAGCATCCCCCTCCATAACTGCCTTAACCCAGGCGACAATTGCATAACTATCGCCTGTCTGCGGCGTATGACCAGTGAGATCAGATACTATAGGAATTGTTATATTAGTCAAAGTTTTCGGATCAGAAGCATTTTTGACATTATCAAAATTCAAACCAGCCTCTCCAGTTGATTCCACATCTAAAGCATTATTTGGAGTGGCTGCCTGCAAAGGCTGTGCATCATATATCCAAACCTTGCTGCCTATAGAAATATCCAATATATTTGATGATAGTGCTTTCACTACAATGATCTCGCCTGATAAAGCCCAAAATGGTTGTAATTGAATCATAATAAAATCTTCACCCACAGGTACATCCATGCAATATTGAGCCATTCGGCAATTGTCACCAGTATCAGACTGAACAAATGCAGATACTTGAATTCTTTCACCTCCAGCCAAAGGTCCTGTAGCAGAACCAATCTGTACTCTTATTAAAAGTAAAGCATCTGCAGCCAAAGTAACTGTTGCAGCTATACCATTGATTTGTAAAGCCATCTCAGCACTTAGATTATTAGTATGCTTCAATGTGCCTGTATATAAACTCTTCATAAGTTACTCCGAATAGGACCAAAAGGAGCAGGGTATCTTTGTCTAACTGCCCCTATTGTAGTTGGAATTCCTTGTATATTTGGTTTGCCCTTGTTCCAACAAGGACTGCAAGGTTGAAGGTCAAAATTGGCATTGTCAGAGTCAACAAGTAATGGGTCGCCAATTATATCATGGTCGCCGGCAATAGCGGCGGCCCCAGCTAATGTGTTGTAACCAGTACTGCCGGCTAAAGTATCAATGCAGTTATAATCACCCCGAATCAAACCAGCATTACTGCTAAAAGCACCCATACCATTCAAAGCAAAGATTGAATTATAAACATAAATCACATCACCGCCTTGAAGGCTATAAACACCGTTAAATCCAAGATTATAAGCAACACAATTTTCAATCAGTGCATAACCCGACGCTCCTGTTAAAATAAATCCGTATCCTACAGCAGGACTGCCATATACTACACAACCTATAAATATCCCCGAACCAGTATTAACCTCAAAACCATATACATGAGCTTCACCAAATGCTGCACAGTTAAGATAAACACAAGTTATTGGAGAAGAACTGCCAGCCTGACGAAAACCAGTATAATCGTTGTCATAGCTGACACAATCTATATAATAAGTTCTTGTATTATTTGATGTTGCTACCCTGAAACCATAAAAAGCACCTGTGCCTACACAGTTTTCTAACCATGTATAGGTAAGTGACGCAGCAGCGTTCAAATAAAAACCGCTTGCAGTAGGACTTACATTGGTGTTTACTGTCTTTATATTTGCAATATATAGATTTTTGATTTGTAAGTTCAAAACATTAACAGCAGCGCTGGTGCAAGTATAAGTAGTCCAGGATACCTTATACTCTGAACCTCCTACACTTCTATCTCCAAGTATGGTTTTATAACCAACAATATATTTCATTGAGCCTACAGAACCAACGCCTGGTCCAGTATCAATATCAATAACAGCATTGCCGGATTCGTCAAGATTCGTCCAGATAATTCTATTGTAAGCGGCGGCACTGGTACTGTTATCGTCAGCGGCAGTTTGCAGATTATTAAATGCCCCGCCAACTCTTATACTAACTGTGTCATCTGCCGCGTAAGTCAAATTGATGTCAACATAGTTTGCGTTTACCGCTATAACCTCATAACGACCTGCATCATAAGTCGTGTCAAAAAGATTTGCCAGCACTCCAACCTTGGTAACCCCTGAAAAAGTACCTGCCTTTGTTATCCTGCATTTACCAGCTCCATTATTTGTTAAAGCGGCGGAGTTATCATCAACGGCAGCCAAAGGTCCGCCATTCGCTCCCATCCAGGAAGATAAATCATAATCCCATGAGTCCCAGCAGATACCTCCGCCATTATTGGCATGACCATCGGCGCCTGTCCCCCTGCCGCCAACAAAATGATATGTATGCTCAGCTGGAGCTGCGTATGCCATTATTTAATCACCTCCGCCGGTTTGCCTGTCGGCCAAATCATTATAAAAGTCTTACCGTCTCTTTCGCCTTTCTCGAATTCAGCTTGAGGAAATTCTGCCAATATCTTTTGTTTGAAATTATTCAAAATAACAAGCCTGGCTCTGTCTTCTAATTCTTGAATCAAAAGTTCTTTAATGCCCTCGAAAAAAGTGCAGTTCGATAAATCAATCCCGGCCATGGTCGCGACCTGTTTTTTTGTCGCGTTCCTGACCTGGCTAAGCGTGATATTGTTTATGATCACAAAATCTTTTATCAGCTTATAAGTCGGATTATTTTCCATCGTTTAATTTATTCCCGTAATCAAAGGCCTTACGCAACTCACTTAAATTTGTCTCCATGTCCTGAACGGCAACATATTCATTGACCTGGGTAACATGGTTATGGGCATAAAGCTCGTGTATCTCTTTTACAATCCTCTCAATATGTTCTTTCGGCGTTGATATTTTTATCAACCTCCAGAAATAAATTTTATTAAAGCAAACACGAGACTACCGCTGGTAAGGCCGCTTCCTATGCACATACCAACCAAAAGCATTTTACTGGCCAGGATTGTTTTGCCATGCGGACAGCTGTTTATGTGCTCTATTAAAACTTCTTTGATTATTACCCTTGCTATTTCCTTGCATTCCGCTATATCACCATCGTTTAATGACATTTTATTCCCTTTCTTACGAAACATTATTAGCCGAATGACCGGCATAATTCTGCTCTGTTAAAGACTATCTCTTCACATAATAATTGATTATTCTCGACTACAGAGCAACCAGACGGGCATCCTTTCCCGTCTGGCTGCATCCTGCAGGGAGAATGAAATACTTAAAATACGCCAACTATTATGTGTTGGTCAGCTGGTAAACGAACAGATCTGTTTCGCCGATCAGCACCTCATCGCCATCGTCGCGAACACGAACGATATCGCTGCGGGTCTTATCTTCACGATAAGTCTCAACCATGTTTAGCACTTCCGAATCCTCAGTCCAGAGAATGCTTCTTGCCGCCGATGGTATTTCCAGATCGTCTTCCTGCTCACATAGTACGGCGATGTATATCACGCCGGCAGTCCATATCTGGGCGTTGGTCTCGGCGATTCCTTCTTCTTTGGAATCCTGAACACCGCTGGCAACCAGCACTTCTTTAATGCCCAGCATGGCCGCGACCTGCAGAGGCGTAAGTGATGCCGGCTGAATGCCCGGGTAGGTGTATAGGAGCTTGTTGTTAATTTGCGTGGTAGCGATCATTTCGCGGAAGTCAGCCCTGGGTATGATGAGCTTAATCTCGTCGGGACTTGCGCCGCATTTATCAGCCAGCTTATCAATACCGGTCTGGATGTCGGTCAGCGGAACGGCCGTCGCCACGGTCGACCACGCGGTGGCCACATTGGTATTAGTCCAGCCGCCGCCGGAATAAAGCGTTGCCACACGATACTCATGGTTAAGCATTTGCTGAAATATAAGCTGCCGGGTAGCCGCCGCCTCTGCATCGAACAGATTGCGGTAGCGTTTGCGCCTGCGATCGTCGATTCTTTCTTCAAGGCCGCGATCTTCGGTACTGAAGGTACCCTTGCCGAACTCACCGGTAATGCGGTTGTAGGCACCATCGGTCGCGCGGTCATTGGGCGTTCGCTTTTTAAAGTTAGCCCGCCGCATGATCGGGTATTCACCATCAGCTTCGGGCACACTGAAGATAGGTGCCGCCTTCAATCCTATAAAACGTCCGGCCGCCTTTTCTGCAGCGTACTCCGACGCCGTGGCGGACAGGTCGCTTCTGAAGACAACACTTGTTGATTCTGGTCTCATTGTCGAATCCTTTCAACTTTATTTTTTCAATTCATTTTTATACTAACAATTTGCTTTTACTTCTTATCAGCGTTCGCAAAGTACTCGAACATAATCAATCAGCAATGCCTCTTCGTTGGCACCTCCGGCTTTGACGCCGAGCAGGACATGCATTTCTTCCAATCCTGCAATCGTTAGTGCCTTAGCCGTTCCGGCGACACCATCGACGTATGGCGTTACGTTTGCAGTCACACCATCATTGTAGTCATATAAGAAGCTCAGCACTGTCCAGGTTCCGTCGGAGAAAGTCCCGGCACTGCTATTGGTAACCTGGGTCGCTGCGTTGGAGGTTTCAAATTGCCAGACCGTACCACCATCTACTTTGAAGAATACCGCTCCGTCGTAACTGGCCATCGGGCCGGCGCCGGCATCGAGCAGTGAATCAGCTGCTACTATATCGGAGAGACCAATAATGATATTGGCGTCATCCGTAGCTGCCTCGGTCAGCTTGACACGGGCCTCGAAATAAAGCTTTTTGGCGGTCTGGAACTTGAATATCTCGGCGATGGAGCTGATGTAGCATTCATCATTATCGTCACCATCACAGCCTATCTGTAACACTCCACCTGCTGCGTCGGTGATCTTGTCGGCCTCAGTAGCGCCGGCATCCTCGACGACAGCGTAATTAAAGGTGGTGTTGTACTGGAAGAAATCATCGAAATACTCAATGATTGATTTGTTGAGGCTGAACAGATCGTTGCCGCCTCGCGGTCCCCAGATGATCGCAGAACCCTTGCCGCTGTTTGCTGTGATGGCGGTCAAAAGGATTCCGAGCTGCTTGCCGACCGCAGCGTCGGAGACTTTGCCGTCGGTAGTTCCATAAATCGCCGAACCGGCTGTGATCGCCTTTGAGCCGGTTACTCTTTGAATGCCGCCGGTAAGCGGTTTGATGGAAACAATCCCTCCGCTGGCTATCGCATCAGTTGTAATACCGATCGGCTCTTCGCCGCCATCGGCGTACATCGCCGTGCTGCTGGAGATCAGTACAAGCCGATCAGCTACCAGCGCTTCGCCCGATGTCATTGTGAATGGGCCGTCATTTTCATATGCCATAGTTAAAACTCCTAAAATAATTTTTAATTTTCTATTCTTAATTTTCAAACTACAGTTTACAGACTGTAAACTTTAGTTTACTACTCGCTAACAGGCTGTATCTTTTTCCATGCCTCATGGCTTTTGGGGAATTTCGTCGCCGCTCTGGCATAAGCCTTGGCTTTGGACAATCCGCCAGTCTGAAACTTTGCAACTGCCGCTTTGTATGTTTCAGCCTTGCCGTCATCAATTATTGCCTGGCCGCTCGCTTCGGATGCATCGATAGTTTCCGGTGCCGTTACATCGGTGCCGCCTCCTACGATTGCAGCTAATTTCTTATTGGCCTCATTGAGCTGGGCCTGAACGGATTTTACATTCTCAGCGCCTAATTTTTTCGCGGTATCGAATGCCAGGGCTTTTGCCTCGGTAACGTTTAGTCCTTCAGCTATAGCCTTTTCGCGAATCTCGGCAAACTCATCGCCTGCCAGGGCCGCTGTAACGGCCGTAATCCGCTTTCGTTCCGTCGCTGTTGCTTCGGCCTGCAATTGTTCCGTGCCGGCGGCGGGCCCAGATGTTTTGTCTTTTTCGCTCATACTTTTTTCCTTTCCATTTTGAATTTGAATCTGAATTTCTTCTAACTTTTCGGCCCGCAGCTGTGCGGCCGCTTGCGTTAATTCCAAATCATCTCCCCTGATAACAGGCAGAGGCGATTCGAGCGCCTGCTGCAAGGTCATGATCTTATCGATTAGCTTATTCTTCTTTGCGGCGTTAGCGTTAAATAATCTGCCATCCGCAAGGACCCTGAGACTGCCTTCGTCGAGGCCGGCGGCGCTTCTTGCCCGCAAGATCGCCGAAAGAAACATCTCATAATCGGCGGTAATCCCATCGGAGAGCACCTTTAAATTCTCGTCGGTAATCTCGATTCCAGTTGCACCCACACCCTTGTTGGGCCCGCTTCGGATGATGTGAAATTTGAAACCAAACGATTCAGCATGAGCCGATGAGTCTACGACGATCGTGTAAACACCGATTGAGCCTACCAGCGCTGATTGATTGGCGTAAAAGGCATTGGCCTGGCTGCCGATCCAGTACGCAGCGCTTGCCGCTAAATCATCAGCGAAGGCGACAACCGGCTTTTCAAATCCTGCCTGATAAACCTGGTCGGCAAAGTCCGGCAATCCGTCGATATAGCCGCCGGGCGATTCAATGTGCAGAAAAATGCTTCCCACACGCGAATCGGCCATCGCCTCATCGAGTTGGGCCGAGAGGGTTTCAATCGATGTTCCCCTGGGCTGGCTGGAACCATTTACCATCCGGGCGTACTTGGCAATGATGCCGCTGACCGGGATGATCGCCATTCCTGAACGCGTTACTTCAAAGCTTCTTTTGTCGCTTCCCTTGTCGTTCTTTACGGCGGTTATTTTTCTAATCTCTTCATCGTCAAGCCTCTCACTGCGATAGTGGCGGTTGAATATCTCCAGCATCTGCTGCAGCACGCCAAAATCCATCGCCCATCGTTGGCGGGTTACATACTCTAACAATATCGGCAAGTGATTTTCCATTTTATATTTTTCAACTCCTACTGTTTTTCATTTTTTGCATCTTCATCATCAATCTCTTTTTCCGTTTTGTTTGAAACGGCTCCTGATTGCTCCTCTTCCAGGGGGACTCCTAATTCGGCAAGTTTCTTGCGGTCTTCGGCAATCTCGGCAAATACCTCGTCGGGTTCGTTGCCCTGCTCACGGATTGCCTGGCTGATACTCTTGATGCGCGAATTGATGGCTATCTTATTGGCTTGTGACTCTTTATAGGGATCGATATATTCCCACGCCGGCCACTGGCATCGCACTTTGAAAATATCAGGATTTGCCGGCAAAAAACCTGAAGCAATCCCTCGGTTGATCTGCCATTTATACCACGGAAGGCACATTGTCTTTTGCGCAAACTTCTGCCACGCGCGGAACATTCTGCGAGCCTCGCCCATCGACGCCCGGGCAGAAGAATAGTTGGTCTTTGAAAAATCCAGCATCATAAGTTCAAGGGGATACCCGATCCCCACACCTATTATCCTGCAGCAGGTAACTATGTAGGGTTCGAAGTTACTACCGGGTCTCTCCGAGCCGAACATATCAACATCTTCGCCCGGCAAAAGATCAAATATCATACCAGCCTCAAGCTTCTGCAGCTTCTCGAATGTGCTGGTCGTATCGCTGTTTTCTTCAACACCGGGCAAATCATTTTCTGTCGGCGCTCTTTTTATTTTTAACCCCTGCATCGCGTTTATCTCAGCGGCCAGGGACTCATAATCGAGATAATTATTTGTACGATCGAACGCTGCCAACGTCGCTGCTAAAAAAGGAATGCCCCTTGTCTGGCCGAACCGTTTGCGGTAAGCGGGCATTAGTGCGTATTGCGCTGGCACTCTTGCCGTGGTAAAGTCCGATCTGCCGATTGAACCGTAATCACCCCTGGTATTTCTTTGCTGAACATAATAGGCGATGTGACGGTTCAGGTCATTGAGTTCAACGCCTAAAACAATCCTGCCGCCAGATGCCGAAGGAGAAATTATCTGATCCGCCTCGAATGCCAGAAGTGTGCCATCCTTTCTTTTTGCCAACAGGCAATCACCATCATTCCAGATAGCCCTGATCGCTGTCTTTGCAATCTCCACAAAATCTCTTACACCTGTTGCGTCGCAAACAGAGGCCTCCATTTTTTCAACAACAAAACCCTTGACTTGTTTGTTTAATTCTTTATCGCCAGTAATGGGCACGAAGTCGAAATTCGCTCCGAATATATTATCCAGTGCTCGATCTAAAATGCCCGAAAAAAGAGAGCTCTGCCGGTCGTATGCCCGGCATATCTCGCGAAGCATGCCGAGTGTATGCTTTGACTGATGACGGTCGGCAGAAGCAGCGATGCCGGCCAGCACACCAAGCGCCTTGCGGGTTCTGGCCGAGGTGGCTATCTCAAAGCCTACGCCGCTTGATGCGGCCCTGGGCATAGCGGCAAGAGCTAAAGATTTTACCGCGTTTTTTAAGTATGTCATCCGTGACAAATTTTTCATTTGAAATTTGAAACTCTTTACGTTCCTGAAATATCCGCCAGCCTGATACTGCCGCTTATTATCCTGGCCTCCTTCTTTAGCTCGGTGCGCATGGCCCTGAGCTCGTCGAGATTGTTGTAGTGATACGTGCGGCCGCCAATTGTGATTATCTTGGCCTTGCCTATAACCAAAGCATAGATCGCCGCGTTGACTGCGGTCAGTAATTCTGCTACTGTCGGATCACTTGCACTCATACATCCATTATCGTTAATCCGTGTAAAATTAGTCAATGGAGTACCTTCCAGATCTGGAAGGTACTTGAAAAATTTTTATAACCTATTGTAAATAAGGTAGTTACAAAGGCTGCTTTTTTCCAAGAACGGATTTTAGTAGAACTTTGCCCCCAAGAAGCGAGATATTTGACGCGGATTTATGAGTATTTTATCTTTAGCAATGTAAATATTTTCTGTAAATTCGCCGAAGTCAGCTCGCTTCGATTGCTGAAATAATTGTACAAAGTCTGCGAATTTAATTCGGCCATGCGGGCAAGCTGGTAAATATTAATATTTTGCTGTTGCATTTTCTTTTTTATCAGTGATCGAAAATCGATCTGCTTAATCATCGCAGGCTCCTGGTAAATTTCTGTCATAAGTTGCAAAAACTTCACCGGCCTCTTTTGCCAATTTAGCCAGCAGGCCGGCGTCTAAACATTTATCAATTTGCACCGATTCACTTGAACTGTAGCCGCCGTCATCATCATCGCACATTTCCAAGATAAATCGCGGCCAAGCGGTATGAACTATATACCATCTGCCGCTGTCAGTGCCTTCGGCCACGAGCCATTTGTCAATAATTGATATTGCCATATTTTACCTCACGATCATAATGGCCCGCCCGCAGAACCTCGCAGCCCCATCGGGCGGGCCGGGTCGAAAAAAATCAACAAATGTTTCGCATCTTCTCATTCACAATATGAATATAATCATGGTGCACTGATTGATTACAAACATGGCCGCCCATCACTTGGTTGGCGGCGTCTTTTTCTATACCTATGACAAATTTGCTCATATTTTGCATGCAAAATTCATATTGCGCCTGCGTAGGCGTGTACCTGCCGCCAGCCGATTCATAATCAAATTGACTGCCCGCTCGGCGGTGTTCTGCCTTTAATCGCTTACGATCTTCATACGCGGCCTGCTCTGCCGGGTCCTTCATTTTTTCAGCAAATGCCCTTTTTTGCGCCTTTGATGGCTTCCATTTGTAATTCATTTTTCGACCCTTTCAAAAAAAGTTAATATTAATATTAAACACTACGATTATAATTATATAATCATAATAGGATTTTGTCAAGGGGAAAAATAAAATTTTTTCAAGATTTTATCCCTATTTTCAGGCCAAAAATGCAGGTTTGAAAAAAATTATTTGAAAAATTAAAAATTATTCGTATACCAGTTAACAGTTAACAATTTACGCCGAAGGAAATATTCCACTATCCCGATCGCATCAGCAACGTCGCCGCCCTTATCCGCATCCAGATCGTAGCCCGGGTATGTGCTGCTGATCCTCGCGGTCCGCTGTCCCTTCGATACGCCCCGTGTCCATTCATTTTCAGGGATCAATACAATCTCGCATATCTTACCTCGGGCCCAATTCTTCACCGCCTGCCAGACGGCGCCGACCGCTGCGCCGTAGATCGCCAGCCCCGCCCCCTGTCCCTTATGCCGCCTGAGGCCGACTTTACCGACGGTCCACTCGATCACAATAATGTCAGGGCTGACAACTCCTAAAAGCTCGGCGATATCTCCGCATATCGAATCGATTCGAAACTGAGGCGCGGCTGATATTTTAGCCGGCTTTATAATCCATGCGTCCAGCAGCCGCCCTCCTTCGTCCAGCAGCGCACAGCCTGCTGCTGTGCTCGATGGATCTATACCGAGTATTGTTTTTTGTGATTTGTTCGTCTCTGTCATGATTTGTCGGGACTGACTATTGATGTCAACGGATACTGATGCCGGTGTTTTCCGTCACACCGCACGCTTCGTATAACAAGGATCCGTCCGTCCAGCATATTCTGTTTGCGGGTATTCATTACCC
>Ga0315284_10003629_pt1 | contig 21956 bp, 25 predicted proteins | sample YL17G09_16_MG_FD_203696 | JGI IMG/M metagenome (GOLD analysis project Ga0315284, IMG submission 203696) | Sediment microbial communities from Yellowstone Lake, YNP, Wyoming, USA - YL17G09_16 | ecosystem: Environmental > Aquatic > Freshwater > Lake > Sediment | place: USA: Wyoming | collected... | reverse complement strand
CGAAAGACAAAGCCTTCCAGCTCGTTACTCGGGGTCTCACGTCGGTCGATAACGGCCAAGATACCCGCGACCTCGAAACCCGCCCCCTGCAAGGCCCTGGCTGCGTCCAGAGATGATCCCCCTGTGGTCACGACATCCTCAATGAGGACGACCCGTGAACCAGGCCGCATTGTTGGAGCCTCAACAAGGTTCTTGGTGCCGTGATCCTTGGCCTGCTTGCGCACATAGATCACGTCGTAAACGGAAGGCGGGGCCAGCATGTTCGCCATGAGCCCTACGATGCTGGCAAGATGACAACCCCCAAGAGCCACCCCCGCCACCGCTTGTACCTCACCGAAGATCTCGGGGTACAAAGCATCATGCAAAAGGGTTGCTAGCGGGGCGTGCGCACGGCTGTGAAGAGCCGTCTTCTTCACGTCGATGTAAAAGCGGCTCTTTGCTCCCGAGGCCAAAGTGAAAAGCTGATCGGGCGGGGAGACCCTTACCGAGAGAAGCTTCAGTAGATCCAAAACGAGTTTGTGTTCTTTTTCCATGCCTCGTGCTTACACCGGAATGCGCTTGTTCTTATGCTTCGACCGAGGGAGATGAGTACCGACCTTGCTCGAAGAATCGTGGCTCGCTTCCTTCAAGCGAGAGACACCTACGACACCCAACTCGCGATCAACCAGATCCTCTTACGGAGTGGTTGGGAGATGGGTGTGAGCGGGAAGCTGATCAAGAAGGTGAGAGTGCCTCTCCAGCAATCACCGAAGGTCTACACGCTTGAGCCCTTGAAGGACGGTGACCTCGTTGTTCGAGACAACGGGGGCCGTGTGACTTCCAAGGTGGACCTCTCCGAACTCGTCTCGAACGCTCAGATCATGGGAGCTGCAAGGCGCTTGAACGACGGGGTACAGAGGATTGTCCTTCGAGCCTCTGACTCAGAGAGCGGGGAAGACAGCTTCGTTGGGTAGATGTTTCCGGTACTGCTTCCAACCACGAAAGTTGCCGTAGTAGACATCCTCTGAGATCGCTTCCGCCGCGTGCTCACAGGGGCTCATGTGGCCGCTCTGTTGAAGCTTCTCAGCCAAGTCGATGTCCGCTTGAGGTTCGCGCTTCCCGTCATGCGTCAAGTAGCTGACCCTGGCACAACGTCCGACGCTGATCTTCTTCACGGTCTCGATAGAGCAGGACCAAATGTCCCCCTCATCATCACCGATCAGAGGAAGATGCCACTCCCCGACGTATTTCTGCTCAGGCGTTGACGTAGCCAGAGTGTCACGCATCATCTCAGCGATGATGCGGATCTCTGGTTGGGCGTCAGGGTGACAGCGAAGGTTGAAGAAATTCGTCCAGTCAGTCGCGGATACAATCACGGTGTGCCACAAAAAGGGCTCAAGAAGCCTATTCGTGATCTGCTTGTGAATGCCCGCTTCAAGCAAGCTGACAGCGCCCTCGATGGCACGATCCCGAGCGAGCATCCAACGTGCAAGAGCCTCTTCTTGCTCATGTAGCTGAAGCTCTTGATTGGCCTGCATGCCCTTCTGATTCTTGCCCCAGTACACAGGGACGAAGGGATCCGTGCGTACCCTCTCCAACATCTTCTCGACGGGGATGGCTCGGGAGCTAGCCGAGTTGCGGCTAAACATCCGGTGAGTGTTGAACTCTGCGAGCACGATACGTGGAAAACTGACTTCGAGAGTTGTCAATCGCACTCCCGAGGGCGCGACCGAATCCTTGAGAACCTTTGCGCTGTAAGCCATACCGACCTCCGATGTCGGGCAAGCGCTACACCAGGCTCTCAATCACACGAACGATGTTCTCCCAAGAATTCGTACGGACAACCTTGTAGTCGAGACTCGCGGTGAACTGCGCTTTCTCGTTGTACGGCATGGACCACAGGATAGGGATCCCTGTACCGTGCTCATCCCCCCACTCTTGGATGTTCTGGGGTTTGTCGTCAATGAGGGCTTTCCCTGAGAAGGTGTACTTCGCCTTCGTGTGAACCATCTTCTTCGAGGGGATCCCGAAGTGCTCTTGGATCCACTTGTCGCGCTCGTGCACCCATTGCACAGCATCATGCAAGTAAGCCGTCACGATGTAGACATCTGCGACTTCACGTAGAGCTGCCAAACCCTCTACAGCCCCTGGGTAAGGCTTCAAACCTCGACAAAGGCCAGGCTCGCCGATCCTGAGCCAGAACTCCTCGATCCGGTCTGGAGGTAGAAGATGATCGAGATCCCAGGCCACCATGTGGTCCATCGTGATCTCAGAGCCCATCATCTCCGAAGCCACCTTGAAGCAAGGCTCCAAAATATCCGCGAGAACACCATCGACATCGACCCCAACGCGCGGCTTCTTGCGGATCACGACGCGATCTCCTGCGCAATGGCCTTGGCAGCTTCCACAGGCGATGCTGCATCACGGATAGGTCGTCCTACTACGATGAGATTGGCCCCATCCTGTACGGCTTGCTTGGGCGTCCCAACACGCTTCTGATCTCCAACGTCAGAACCCGCAGGACGAATCCCAGGCACCATCAAGAACACGTCGTCTCCCGTGTACTCACGAACCGTGGAGATCTCTTGTGCGGAGCACACGAATCCACGAGCCCCAACACCGTAAGCAAACCGGGCGAGATATTTGACGTGTTCACGCGTATCGATATCCGAACCGTAAAGGTCAAGCGTATCCCCGCTGCTCATCGAAGTCAGAACCGTCACGAACAGAGGTGTGATGTGCGTCCCCGCTGTCTTCTTCATGACGCGTTCGATCGTCTCGCGTTGTTGGACATGAAGAGTCAGATACGAGACGGAGGGGTACTTGAGGGCCACTGCAACAGCGCGCTCGACCGTCTCAGGGATGTCCTTGAGCTTGAGGTCAAGAACGACATTCGACCCCTTGAAGTATTCAAGGATGTCCGGGCCCTCCCCCATGAACAACTCAAGGCCGACTTTGAAGGCTCCAACATGCGGCTTCAGAAGCTCGATGTAGGGCAGAGCCGTTACAAGGTCGGGAACATCAAGAGCGAAAACGATTCTCTCTGCGGGGGTCATTCCTCGGGCCACCTTTCAAGGCAAGCACGCGCTCACCTTCGAGGCCCACTACACCGGACGCGCTAGGAAATACCCGTGCACGCAACCAAAGCTGCGAAGCTCGTCCGCTGTGGCACGCCGAAGAATTCCCTCAAAAACCATGGCTTCAAGAAGCTGCTCTGTCTCTCTCAAACCGTACCTGTCCTTCGCGATCCAAAGGCAAGCCTGCCCAATGAAAACAGGATGCGAGTTGGAACGTGCGAAGAGAGTCAGAACCGATGCTCGGACCTTCTCTTCAACCGTCTCCTTCAAAGAGAGCGATTGGGACATGGGTATGGAGTGCCTCCGGTTGAGGTGACACGGGCTCATGCTCATCGAGACGATTTACTTGAAGGACAGTTGCACCTTGTTCTTGCAACAAAGCTCTGAAGGCATCCACGTCCTCGATCAGCAACGTAAAAGCGTTGTTGCCGCGATCAAGAACGAGCCTGTGCTCAGGGAGCCAAATCTCCCCCGGGGCATAAGCGGCGAAAGAGTAGAAGGGCACCGTCAGACCAACGGTGGGAGAATCCCGGAGTTTAGCAGGTATGCATTTGAGGCTCTCCCGTAAAGAGAGGTCACCTGCGTCCTTGGGTGAGCCATGACTACTCCGTCAATAGGGTTCACTGTTGTGCACCAAAGAACAAAGACATTGGTGACATCGAAGCCTAAGACGAGGCCAAGAGGGGCCTTGAAGTCTGTAGGGACTGGAACGACTTGAGTAGCCATAAACGACCTCTCTCTTTATACCGTACCCGTTGATCCGTAAGGAACGCTGACGAGATCCAGAGAGGCATAGTCCGTTTTTGGCGTGACAGCCGCTGTCACACTGAAACTGGGGCTGCGGACACTGACACCCGAAACGACGACGGTCGCAAAAGCGGTCGTCGTTATGTCCGCATCGCCCGGCAGATCAAAAATGATCTGCGTATCAGACCAGCTCGTCACCAAGGCGCCAACAGCGTAGCCTAGAGCGGGAAAGAAATAGACCTTGGATGCCCCTTGGGTCACTCCAAAACCTGTTCCCGTAATGGTGCACGAGCCGCCTTGTGCCACCGAGGAAGTGATTGTGCTGATCGTCGCCATCTTGTGAAGGATGGTCTATCAAAACTCTCTCAGTACGAGCCCACAACCGAAGCTGTGTGAGGCACACCGAGGACTTCGAAAGACCGCACCTTGGACCAATCAACCCACAGTGTGTACTCAAAAGAGGCTGCCACTTCCCAGCGATCCAGGAACTCACGACTTGAGCAACGGTAGGAGGCGGGATCAACCACAAGGACCCCTACGACCCCCGACAAGCCCGTCAGAGGCACGTCCTCAACCGGCAAAGCATGCTTCTGTACCCTCTCTCGAAACTCTTTGGCTACGTCGGCAGGACCAATCCAGTAGGTCTCCCCCTCAACGGCAATCTCTCCGATCTGATCGAAGAGCACTGAATGGGGCTTCACCGCATGGGCTGCTAAAGCAAGCGTACGTGCGATGTCGCGTGCCCATTGTACAGCCAACCGTCCACAGGTCGCTGTGAAATGGTCGTGGCGGAAGTTAAAAGTGCTCGGGTCTTGAATCGGGACCCTGGAGCGTGCGAAACCCGTGCAACGCAGTAGGGGCTTCAGCGCACGCTCTGTAGGCACCTCTTCCCGTATCTCAAAATGCGAGATGAAGTTCCGCACAACCCCGTGACAGTGCCCTGTCAGCAGGCGAGGTAATTCTTCCTCGATCTCCGCCGCTATCTGTTTGCGCCCTCCGCGCGTGACGACCAACAAACGAGGGTCGCCCTCTTCCCTAAGTAGAGCTGTCTGTGGGACGCGACGCGAGAGCTTACCCAACAGACCTTGTTCACGTTCCTGATTGAAGACCCATTCGACAAGAAAACCCTCTAGGTCGGGGCGAAGACGAGGAAGAGGCTGAGCCATCCCGCCGCCTTCACGAGGAACGGGAGGGGGTGTCCAGACATCCTCTTCGGTGATTTTGGCGACAACCTTCCCTGTGACACTAGAAACGATGAGAGCGCCCTCTCCAAGCTGAGTGTACTCATCAGCGAGATAGAGTAGGGCTTGAGCAATATCGTACAGCTCGAAGTCCAGGAGGGGCTCTAGGACGGGCTGCAACGCCTCAACGAGCCGCTTAGGATCCCAAGCCTCAGTCCGAGCCTGTTCGAACAATACGCGTGCTGCCCCGTTGCGCTGAATCTCATTTCTCGCTGCGATGAGGCAAGAGGCCTCAGGCCTTGCGAGAGAGTTTACCTGAGGGTCGATCTTCGAAAGCTTGTCGGACATGGCACTCCCTAGAAGGGTTCGTCTTGAAGAAGGCGTTCCCACACCGAAAGTGGCAGATCGCCCTCAACACTCTGTCCGTTGCGAAGAAGAACCTTCCCACAACGAAAACACCAAGTAAGGGCGTCCCCTTTTTTGAAACGAGCGATGCTTTCCACAAGCTTGTTTGTCCGATGCTCGACATCAGGGTGAGAGCAAGCATCCTGAATCTGCTCGATCTGAACCTTATAGCGCGCTTCAGAGGCGAAATCCCCCTCGGAAGCGGCCTTGTGTAGTAGCCGCTTAAGCTCGACGGTATGCCTACCCGTACGACCCTCTCGACGGGGGTTGATGAAACTCATCAATCACCGCTGACGAGTTTCATCGAGCCCGCCTTACGGTCGGGATCCGATGCAAAACGAGCACGGATACCGTCCTTAACGTCTGGGTCGTAGCCAACCCAATCGATGAGTTTCTTGACGTCATCCACCATGGTCTTGACGATCCGAGGCTTGCCTGCCAACTGTTCCGCAAGGATGGTCTCGTCAAGACCCGCTTTGCCTTGATCGAAGGACTCCACCAAAGCTGCCTTGATGGCCTGCTCAATCTCACGGCCAACCATGTGCTCGGACTTTTCCGCGAGCATGGCAAGGTTGAACTTGTCAGTGTCCTGACGACGCTTCTTGAGGTGGATCTTCAGGATATCGATGCGCTCACGCTCCCCTGGGAGATCGAAGAAGAACCGCTCGTCCATGCGGTTGACGAACTCGACGGGAAGCGTGTCCAACGTGTTGGCCGTAAGAGCAAGGCAGACGCGAGCCTTGGTCTCTTGGAGCCACGTAGAGAAGATGCCGATCGTACGGTTGGTCGTTCCAGCATCGGACTGTGCAGAAGACGGGCCGCCCGAGAGGGACTTCTCGGCTTCGTCGATCCAAACGATGCAGGGTGAGGCAGACTCGATGATGCGAATTGCGCGGTAGACGTTGGCCTCAGACTCACCAACGCCCGAAGAACGCAGGCGTCCCATTTCGAGTTGCACGACGGGAAGTCCCCACTCCGCACCCAGCGTCTTGATCGAAAGGGACTTGCCTGTACCCCAAATACCGACTGCAAGAACACCCTTTGGGGGCTCCAACCCGAACCTACGACCCTCTTCGGACCATGCCGCTTTGGTCTTGGTTGCCCACTTCTTGAAGCGGTTGGCACCACCCACGTCCGCAAACGTGTACGCAGACGTGTCCACATGCTGCACGAGATCCGTCTTGCGAAGCTGACGACGCCGGAAGTCCCCGATCACAGCGGGGTCAATCCGCTTGGGGCCGTTGGGGTCCTTCTTCGTGCGAACGATAGACTGTGCGATAGCCGCATTGACTTCCCAGCCCGTGAGGCCACGGAACATCTCCTGCACGTCCGAGGGGGACTGGATCTGGAGGTGCTCGCAAGCCTGCCCCACGATGCCAGAGATCTCATCTGGAGTGAGCCCGTTGTCGTGAATGACCTCGACGTATCGAGCCAGCTTCTCCGGGATGAACTTCCGCGTCCCAACGAAGATGAGGATCTTGATGGTACGGATGTCGTTGTGGAGCTGGTGGATGATGTTGAGCACGCGACGCTGAACGTGAGCATCGGAGAGCCATCGCTCAGGGTCGGTGATCACGTAGAAGTTCTGCTCATCCTTGGGGTCATCCTTGTAGATCTGGATGAGCGCATCGTGGATGTTGAGAAGGTCGGGAGCGCTTTGATGCGCACGAGTGCCCCAATCACGAGTCAGGTTCTCAAGTGGAACGAGCCCAAAAGCTGCGTTATAAACTTGGGTTCGAGCCACGTTCTTCTTGAGCACCTCTTTCAGCTTCACAAGGAAGCGATCCTCTTCCTCGGTGACGAAGTAGATGATGCGTGAGAGAGAGCGCAGGTGGAAAAGCAGATCTGGGTTCATTTGAGTTCTCGTGTGATTCCCGTCCCAACGGGCAGTTCTCAACTACTTACACCGGAAAACATGAAGGCCCGCCCTGTTTTTGGGCGAGCCTTCAATTTGTCCACGCCTTTGGGGGCGTGGTTATCAGGCCGTGGCCCACATCAGAACGATGTCGCCGTTCTTCTCGACCGCGCGACTCTCGATCATCACGCCCTGCTTGTTGCACTCCAAGCGGTACTTGGCCTCGCCGTAGTATTGACGAAGCATGCCAAGAGAGTCTTGGTTGTGGCCGTAATCGGTGTCACCCGAGATCAGGCCAGTGTTGAGATCGATGGAAGCGCTCGCCATCCGACCACTGGTGATCTGGATGGTGCTACCTACTTCGTTGTACGAGAGGCCTGCGGACTTGAGCGCTTGGATCGCCAAAGCACGATCCTTGATCTCGGTCTGGGTTGTTACACGATGGCTCATGATTGCTGTTCCTTTCTAGTTCCGACTCTTGGTTGTTTCAGTTCCCGGAAGTGAACTCGTGCGTGGTGTCGCACTCGGGTCCGATTTCCTCGTCACTGAGCTGCTTGCCAACGGCATTGGTCACCTTGTAGACGCTGCTGCACAAGTGAGTTCCGCGATCGAGCACCTCAGTGACGATCGTGCCGTCCTTCTTGATGGTGGTCTTGCCTTTCATGGGTTCTGACATCATTGGCTTCCTTTGGGGTCTAGTGTGAACAGCAGAGCGAATCTCGCGATCAGCTCCCTGCCTCTATACACCGGAGCCATTGAGTTTCACGGTCGCACCCGTTTTAACCACAACGGAAGGCTTGTCCGACCCCGATGACGCAGGCTCCGCTGACACGGGACCGGACCAGTTATCCCGTGGGGTAGTAGGCAGTGTGGGTTTGCCCACCATTTGGCCTTGTTGCGTCGATGTGTTTGCCAAAATCATGTGTGATGGCAACACTTTAGAGCCAGAAGGCGAGGGTGGGCGAGACGGGGTTGGAGGAGTTGGCTCAACTCTTTGAACTTCGGGCTCGGGTGTAACAACCGGGGGCGCAGACACCCTCGGAGCTGGGGGCGTCTCCAAATCACGGGGGTCCAACCACGTGCTCGTGTTCACCTCGATGGGACGACTCGTATCGAGAGTGAGAAACTTTTTGTCCGCGAAGAGCGCGAATCTTGGGTCTTGGGGCGACATCTTCGGGACGTTTTCAAAGAGCCGCTCGAACCAGTTCTGAACACGAGCATCAAAACGGCTCTTTCCGAACTGGCTTCGCGTGCACTCTGGGTTGATGCAACGCAAACAGCACTCGGCCACAAAGAGGTCCAGAGGGGCTGCCTTCTGGTTGCACTCCGGTAAGAGGTCGGTGCGATTGTGGCTCATGTTCGACAAGATACGCCCCTAACTACACCCTGCCTAGTGCTCTTCTGCGAACTTGTTATCACTTAGGTTCAAATCAGAGAGAAATTTCGCAAGCTTAACCGGGTCAATCCTGACACCTAATGCGGGTCTAACGATCGTAGTCCCAACACTGTCGGTAAGTCGCAGATGCTTTCCGTTCCGAGACATCGCCTTGAAACAGGCTTCTGCGACCTGTTCCACCGTGTGCCTGTTAAGCTGGTTAATCCTTATGACCACCGTTCCGATAGGTCCGCCCGCTGGAGGTGGTCTTGAATCGCGAACAGGTTCCGCAGGCATGGGAGGCGGGATAAGGGGCTCAGAGCGAACTGGAGGCGTCTCTACAGGGGTTGCTGTTGAGGCGTCCGACGCTGGACCCTTGATGGGTTCGAAGGCCGCCTGAAGGGCGCTAGGTGCCACTTCAGCGTGATCTAGCGCGTCCGCCCCAGGACTCGACTCAGAATCCTGGACGACACCCCTCAACCACGGTGGATCCAGCATACGGATACCAAGCTTCTTGCCCTTCTCATCCTTGAAGTCTTCGACTTCGTTGTCGCTGGCTTCAGGCACATCCTTACCGAGGTCTACGACGCGCACTGAGCCGTAAACAAAGCCATGCACCAGCATTTGGTTAGGCTTGAGTTTGTGTCCAGGCTTAGCCTTCTCACAGGGGTAACCTGAGCCCCAGTTGGGTCCGACGAGAGGCTCAACAACCAAAGGAACCTGCCAAGCGGGTCTTGCCCTATGCGTGGGTGATTCCATGAGCAGCACGATCAATGGGATCGCCTCAGCTACGCGCTCGTGTTTGATCTCAAAAACGATTTCATCGTGCACCGTAAGAAGCATGCGCACGGAATCGTCACCACCATTCACGCGAAGCCAACCGCGCTTGTAGAATTCCTTGTGAAGCGTCACCATGCTGATCTTCATGATGTCCGCGCCCGCACCTTGAATCGGGTAATTGGTGGAGTAGCGCTCGCATGCCGCTTGAATGGCTTTCTCTTCATGCAGAGCATCTGGGATCGCCAGCCATCGACCAAAAGCCGTGCGAACGCCAAGGTTTTTCTTGACCTCGGCGTGCTGCTTCTTGATCCACTTCGCGAAGTCAGGGACAGCCTTATCGAACGCTGATTTGCGACGTGATGCCTCCATCTTGTCGCAACCCGTAGCGCGGATGATCGCAGCGGGTCCGCCCCCGTAAATCAAGGCGAAATTCGCAGTTTTTCCCATTTTTCGTTCATCTTTGGTGACTTGCGCCTTCCCAAAGAATGCCCGCGCTGTGATGCTGTGGAGGTCGCCGTCACCCTCCATGAACTCTTTGATCCAGACCTTCTCACCCGAGACGTTCGCCGCAATGCGCAACTCTTGAGCGGCGAAGTCGCACTTGGCCATTGTGTAGCCATCACGAGCGATGAACGTCTTACGAAGAGAAGATCCCCCGGGAATCCCGTGGATAGGGATCCCACCAAAGCCATGATCAACCTTGTCAGCATTGGCCGGAGCGCTGAAACGCCCTGTGCCAGCACCCGTCTGCTTGAACGAGAAACGCATCTCATCGTTCTTGTCAGGGTTGTTCATCATGCTCAGAAGGTAAGTGCCGATGACCTTCTCGACCCCACGGTATTCAACGACCCACTTCAAGACAGGTGGCGCGTGAGGATTACCTTCAACGAGGCCCTCAAGAGAATCTGCATCGGTCTTGTACTGACCGCTCTTCTCGTTCTTCTCAGGCTTCGGTGTGATGTTGAGGCAGTTCGGACCATCCCCAAAGAGGAAGTCAGAGAGTTGCTTCGATGAGTTTGGATCAAGGTTGTGCCAGCCCTTGGATGCACCGAAGTTCTGGATCTTGGCGAGGATGCCGTCGCGTTCCTTCTCGTGTTCTTCCAACAGTTCTTTGATGCGCCCTCGGTGCACCTTGACGCGATTGCGTTCCATCCCGCGCACAGCTTGGCTTGTCTGCTTCTCAATCCTGTACGTGGTGTGGTAGGCCGTCCGCGCAAGCTTCATGATGTCTACACGTTCTTTCTCGTGCTTACGCGGAGGCTCGCACAAGAGGTAGGTGCAAATAGCATCAGAACATGCGTATTTGATGAGGCCAGGCTCGTCTGGAGATAGGGATGGAAAAGAGATGGAACGCCCCCGAATGAACAGCTCCTTGAGCTTGATCATCTCGTAGCGGTGGCCATCCGTCGAACGTAGTTTCTCGTAAGACTTGTCCTTGAGGCTAAGGCCCTTGTCCGCAGAATAGTGACAAAAACACGCGAGCATCCCGTCTTCGTAAGAGTCGGGATGCCACCAATGCAGGCCTGTGAGCGGGTACAAGAACTCTTGGTCGAACTGCGCATTCCAAAAGTAGAGGATGACCTTGGGGGGCTCTGTGAACTTCGCGAACCCTAGCGGATCTCGAACGGTATCTTCAGGTGCCCCTTTTGGTTGTGACGCAAGGCAAAGGCGACGAATAGCAGCCTCAACGCCCTCGACTGGAACATTCAAATTAGGGCCACCGTCTTCAACAGTGTGCCGAACAGGGACGTAGTACCCCGTCTTCCCGTCCACAGAAAGACAGAAACCCACGATCTGGTGCACCGTTTTAGGGTTGCCCTTCGCGTCATACTCGATGCGGTTGTCGAGCCCTTGTGTTTCAAGGTCAAGGGCGCAGCGGCCTTGTTTAAGCGCTTCATCGACAATGCGCTCAACTTCCTCGACAGTGCTAACGAGCTTGAACTCGTGGTGCACCATCCACGGCTTAGTGATATCCGGGACTTCACGCTCTTGCTTGATGCCGTTGTTCGACAAAAAGCTTTCCATGTCATCGCCATCGTCGTCCTCGACCACTCTCGGACGTACCGTTTGAGCAGGCGGAGGTGTTGAGGCAACCGTGTTCAACATCGCCTCAAGAGTGTCGTCGCTATCCTCTTGAGGGGCCGGTTTGTTGGCGGGCGGTAAGGGAGTCAATCTCACGTTGTCCATGAAAGACAACAGTTCACTCTCGTCTTCGGTCGTCATCAAGGCTCCTGGACGACAAGGATATACACCCCCTCGTGCCACAGTCGGATGCACTCTGACGCAAGACGACGCACTTCCTCACTTTCGAAGCCATCAGGCTCAAAGCAGAGAGGCTTCTTCTTCGCTGTCGAGTAGCAATCAGAAGCACGGTAGAAGACGCAAGGGGACCTTAGAGCGCACTGACGAGTAACTGGTGGGATCGTCAGAAGGATGCCCCTGGGAGGGGGCCCTAGCGCCGAAACAAGGGGCTTCGTCCAACCTATATAGGCTTGCTCCATGTGCTCTTTCGGCAAGGTCGGAAACTGTGCGACAAAAGCCTCAGCAACCTGTAGTGGACGCCATTGCTCTTCCCACACACCCTTATGCGCATAGATGAGATAGAGGTCGATGAAACCCATCTCTCGCGTCTGAACTTTCACCGCTCGGGGCATCAGAAGCCCTCAGCATCTTGGATCTTCTGCCAAGCACGAACTCGAATGCCGATTCGGTCTAGAAGGCGCTGAAGAACGGGCTTTGCCTTAGAGGGTTTCGTGATCCCCTCTTCCACTTCATAGTGGAGTTTGTCGAGTATCGAGCCCGCTGTGAGATAGCCCTGCATCTCGTAGGCTTCTCTGGCCTCTAGAAGACGACACTCACAGAGGTGGAAGAGCGTGTCGACCTCTATCAGCTCAGGGTCTTCCTCTTCCATCTCGTGCGCAGCCGGAGGTCGCTCTGGCGGTAGGATGCCAAAGGCACGCTCAATCTCACCCAAGACGCGCGTAAACCTCGCCTCACTGTCCCCGAACTTCTTCCACAGCTTGATGACATCCCAACGCTCTTGGCAAACGAAGCACCAGACGTGGGACGGCCCTCGAACAGTGTCGGGATACACGCGAGCCGAAGGCTTGCGATCTCTTCCGTGAAAGGGGCAGGCAAATTGCTCCTCACGATCCGAGGACGATTGCTTAAGGTTGATCCCATTTCGACGAAGAACGTCATGAGCTGTGACGTTCTGAAGAACAGCCTCCACTCGAACCTGGTACCAACGCTTGGCGGCCTCTTTGTCGTCGGATTCACGCTGGGCTTCACCGAGGAAATTGCGTGCCACGTCTTACCTCAAACACCAGCAAGACCCATCCCATCTAGGATGGAAGCGTGATCCTCGGCGGTCATTGTGTTGTTCTGCTTCTCGCTGATATCGAAGTTGCGGATACGGCGTGAAACGAAGTCAACCCGCGCAAGGAAAGGCTCGAACAGGGGGTTGTCTCTGTTCTTGATGTTAGCGAACTTCGTTGTCCCGTTCTTACGGTGATCCTCATTGAGGTACGTTGTGGTGATCACGTCCGCCGTCTTCTCAACCTCGTTCGCGTACGTGAGAGCCTTTGCCTTGTAGACGCCATCGTTCTTGTTGGCGTCCTCTTTGCCATCACGATTGATCTGCCACAGCAAGAGAACGGGTACGCCCTCGCGTTGATTGAAGTGAAGGGCAAACCGCTTCGCGTCCCTCACCACCGAGTTCAATTCGATTGTGTAATCCTTCGACTTCTTCCCTTTACGGGCCTCAACCCACTGCCCGTGATCGATGACAACGAAGCCGACATCCATCTGCTTGTGGATCAGTTCGACTTCCATACGGATATCTTCCATCGTCCACTCTTTGTCTGGAGTGACGACCTCGAAGACCGTGTAGTCGGGGTTCTCGTTGAGATCAGGGATGACCTGCTTGAAGTAGAATTCTTTCTCTTCTGGGGTCAGCTCGCCGTCACGAATCTTACGGTAGTCCAGCCCTTGAATGCCTTGGGGTGCCCACTGCATGTTCGTGGTGTGCACCGTGTAGATGTTGCGTCGAATCTGCTCGTAAGGCATTTCGAGCGAGATGTAGACGACATTGGTCTTGTAGTGGGTGCAGAGGTTGTAACACCAGTTCGACGCAAAGAGCGTGTTGTGGGTGATGATGTCGTTCGCAACGAAAGTCTGGTGCCCAGGGACAGAGAGGTCGTAAGTCATCTCGTCCTTGCGGTAAGCGATGCTAACGACGCGATCCCAAGTGACATCCCCGCTTAGCGTTTTAGCGACGTTCTGGTCAGCAATGAATCCCGCGAAGGTATTCGCCGACACGCAAGGCCTCCGCCTCAAGAGATCCGTGTAAAGGCCCCCTTTTTTCCCCGTCTTCCATACGTGTGGGATCTTCATGTGCGGGGGCAGGATTGAAGAGGGGTACAACCTGTCATCTACGGGCTTGAACTTAGGGTTGAGCTTGGAGAAGCTCTCGTCCGTACCCTCTACTCGAACGGTGCGACGAAAGAGATCCCTGAAGAACTTCCGGTCAAGGCTCACACGATAGTAAGTGTCCTCTTCAAAAAACAAGGTCGATTGGATACCGAGGCGCAGAAGAAGGGACTGGATGTCTCGACACAACTGACGGTTTTCAGAGAGGTACGAGAAGCGCCCTCTCCCACAGTAGGAGTTGCATTTATCTTCGTTGTGCACCTGCCGGTAACAAGAGCCGTCCAACCAGAGAGATCCAAGGAACAGCGCGACTTGATCTTCAGGGAGGCCGAAAAAGGTTTCGGGCACGCCCTTGGTGCGGACTTCCTTGCTTACACTCTGAACTTCAGCATCCGTGTAGGCTCTTGACTGAGGGTTGACGCGAACGATAGACGGAGTTGCGACCCAATCACCGACCTTCAACTCACCGAGTTGTTTCCATCCGGACGTGGTTAGGAATTTGTGGTTATCTGTTGCGCCTACGGATCTACCGGAGTCTAGAGTGAGATCGAAAACAGCTCGAACCCCGTTCTCCATCAAATGGGAAGTCTCTGCGGTGACAAGCTTGAGAGTGCTTTCACCCTCGTGATCAAGAGCAGTGACGACAGGGAGGTCCCCCGTCGCATACAACTCACCGAGTGTTCTTCTCCGCCCTGTTTTGTGGTCGAAGATCAGAGTGTCCCCAGGCATGCACTTGAGTTCACCAGGATAAGCGGCATGAACCCAAAGCTCACCCCTCTTGGCCCCCCGGCAAACCTTGTCGATCTCATTGAGGCCGGTGAACTTGCCCCAAACCTTGTCTTTGTTCGTCTCGGCGGCCTGGTACTCATCGATCATCGCCTGACCGTCACGACGGATATTCCCGCGAATACGTCCGTTGAATTCGGGGACGATAAGCTCGTTGGCACGTTGAGCGAAATGCATCAACCCATCGCGGACACCATGCTTGCGCTCACCGTCGATCTCGATACCACGCGCAATGATCTCGTGAGACTCTTTGAGCAGAGCCACAGCCTTGATCTTGCTCTGCTCTTCCAAGATGGATTTGAGCAGATGCGAGAAATTGGTACGGATGTACGCTTGAGACGCCTGAATGTCTTTCAGGCGCTCCGTGACCTCGACATCCCCAATCCGATTGAAGTAGTCGAAAATCGTGGGTACTGAAGGCAGCTCCATGTGCTGCTGAAAGTACCCAAGCGTGAAGTTGTAGAGCTTGGTGTCGTCGGGGCGTCCCCACTCAATACGAGCATTGAGCAGGCGTTGAAAGTTGAGGGTGAGATTCTCTTGGGTGATCTCACCGTTAACGTCAATTACAGATCGTAAGAGGCGTCTCATACGTCGATACCCCCTGGGCTGCCACCGCCAGAAGGCTTCCGCTTCGAGTAGTAGTTACCAGACCTCTTTGGTGCTTTAGCACCTAGATCTTCGATATCAGAGGGCGCCGCTTCCTCTACCCTCGACCTTAGAGGGCGATCTCTTACTACCGTCTCCGGACCAACACCACCCATGGCAGCCCCATCCTCACTTGCAACGGTTAAGGTGCGTACACCACGAGCTGGAACTAAGGCCGCCGCGTGTTCGGGCTTGTTCTCTGCACTAAAGTCGATAACGGAGAAGTGCTTGTCTAGGAACATAGCCAAGTCGTAGCTGTAGGAAAGATGGCCTGTGCCGAAACGGACCTCCTCGTTGATGTCCTCAAAGACCCAAGTGGGCTTCCCTTCGAGAATACGGATGCTGAGAGCCTCTTGGATAACCCCAGGCATCGCCTTGTTGCGCTGTCCAAGATTGCCGAGAAGTAGGATGAATAGGTCTGGAGGGGCAACGAAATCCGCGAGGTTGTTGTAGGCCTCAGTTTCATCCCGAGTGCTCTTCTGCTTCTGGGTATAGGCCTCTTTACTGAGCCAAATACCCAGAAGGCGTGCGTCACTTGAGATCCGGTAAGTGTGACTCGGCTTCGTATTGAACTTGCACCCGAGCGCCCATCGAAGATGCGACAACAGAGTGTGCTCAGAAGCCTTGATGAACATGTTGTCCCCCGTGCGATCTCCCCCCTCCACACCTGGAATGAAAAGGGGGCTTCGAACAAGAGGGGCGTCCGCAATACGGGGGATTGCTCCTGACGCAAGGTGATCCCGTACCATGCGCCGTTGAAGGCACCGACAAGGCTTCTCATCGAGGTCGCTGACCACGATCCACGAACGCCCATTGCACAACGGACAAGGTGCACTGGTTTTCTCTTTGGACATCGTGAAGGCTTACTACACCGACGCAGGATTGGGATCAGGACTTGTCTTGCTGAAGGCTGCGAACAAGCTCCTTCGTGAAGCTCGTGCCCTTGTCAAAATCGAGCGCTCCCACAGCGGACTCACCCAACACCTTGTCCACGAGGTCTTTCTTCTTCTGAAGCAAGTCGAGGGTGTAGTGGTCGATCGTCTTACGGTCTTTTTTCGCGGGACGCGGACGCTCTGCAATCAAGTGCACTGCGACAACGTGCTGATGCGGAGAACCGATGCGAATAGGACGACCGAGCAACTGAACGTAACCACCCCAACTCCACGGAGCATCGTAGAAGATGAGCGCAGAGGCAGCTTGCAAGTTGATAGCCTCTGAGCCTGCGTCCGTGATGAAGATAACCCTGATGTCGCTCTTCGGGTCTTGAAAGGCATCTTGTGCCTTCCGGCGTGCAGGATTCTTTTCGGTGTCCTTGATCTTGCCTGTGATGGCGACGCTCTTGATCTTGTCCTTCAACAAGATCTCTTGTAGACGAGGCACCAACGAAGAGAAACGCGTGTACACGATGACCTTCTCTTCATCGAACTCTTCTGTGATGAGGTCGTACAGGGCCTGTTCTTTCGACCCGAGATCTTTCACCTCGACCTGCTCATCAAAGAGGAAATCCTCGATGAGGTCGCCCTCTTTGAACTTAAGCAGGTGAAGAGAGTCCACGATCTGTTGACAATAGAGCAAGGCCACAAACGCTTTGTGTTCCTCGTAGTCCTTGAACTCTCCGTCCCCTAATTGCAGGACACCCGTGAGCGCCTGCTTGTACTTCATGTCCTCCGCAGGCGTCATCTCACAGAGGACTTCTTTGGTGATGAGCGTTGGAAGCTCGTCCGAAACGACATGCTTGGGGCGCCCCAAGAAATACAGATCGATACGTGAACGGAAAGCCTCTAGGTTCTTGTAACCGACAACGACGGGTATCTTCCGCCCGCCTGCGACAGGCTGTAACTTGGTGACGCAATACTCGTTCAAGAAGCGCGTCTTGTTGGAGAAGACGTCCGGCTTGATCACCTTGTAGATCGCGAACCCCTCTTCCAACTTGTTCTTCAGTAGGGTTGCGGTCAGCCCATAACAACGGTCTGCGCGATCGGACAAGAAGCGGCAGACTTGCCACGTCTTGGTTGTCGTGTTCTTGAAGGCAGTTGCCTCGTCGTAGATCACCACCATCTCTTTGAATTCGGCAGTGATGCGGTCGAGCAGGCCCGGGGAAGCGGGGGTCTTGGGATCGGGGCGGCCATCAGGAAGCATGGCTTTGACGCTTCCTGCAACCCAATCTCGCACGAGGATGTGATAGTTGATGAGAAGCACAGCTCGATCTGCGTCGGGAGTGGTCGGGTGCTTGGCAAAAGCCTCGTAGACCGCTTTACGCTGATCGGCGTTGCCTGACACAACGTACGTTTTGACTCCCGTCGTGAATTTCTCGAACTCCCCCGCCCACTGCCGAAGAGCGCTCTTGGGGGTCACGATGATCGCTTTGAAATCCGGTTTGGTATCCCAGAGGTAGCAAAGAAACCCGATTAACTGGACGGTCTTCCCCAAACCCGTGCCATCCCCCAAGATCATCCGCTTGATCATGAGAAGATGGAAAATCCCTTGCACTTGGTAATAACGAAGGTTGAACGGGCGCACAGTGCCATCGAGGCCTGCGAACTCAGTGCGTAGACGAGTCGCAGACTTCTTGAACGCAACGGTCTTCGACTCGCGGATCTTCTTGATCTCTTCGAGCAGAGCCGCGTTCTTTTGAGTTGCGTCAGGACTGGGGCTCGGTTGTGCCATGGGGCCCCGTCTACACCGCTCAACCCTTGGCTTGAGCTGCCGCCTGCACGAGAGCGTCTCGGCTTCTTTGTGGCATCCCCGCCGCGTTCTCTGCGAACCATTGAAGCAGCGGTTTGGCGTACTTGAGCCGTGTGAGTACCTTTTTTCCACCGTGGGTGTAATCACCGTAGATGGCGTTCAAGGCGCGCTTGCCGCCGATCTTGAGCCCAAGGAAGGCTTTGACCTCGGCCTCTTTGAGGTCGTAGGGCGCACCATCAACGATGAGCGTGAGCTTGTGGTAGTCTCCGTGGTACTTCCCGTCCCACGTATTCCAGCGCGCGGGAGGCTCAGGATAGTGCTCCGCTTGGATCCCGTTTCCGTAGTCACGCGTCGAGGAATGCTCGATCTCCACCACATGCTTGCGGTTGACGACAGCAGGGTCGTCCCCTGAAACCTGCCCGCTCCCTACAAGCCAATGCTTGATAGACAAAGCCGACCCTGAGGTTGGGAACTTGTCGTCGAAGCGCCAGTTCTTGCCGGAGAGATCGTAGACCTTCGAGTTGAAGCGACCCCCGAAATCGACCGCTTTCAAAGCGTCGATGACATGCCCGTACAACCACGAAGGTGTTTGCCCCTCCGCACCACGGATGGGGTACTCAAGAACTTTGATCGACCAGACGTCCGTGTTGTTCCCGCCGCCCACGTAGTAGTCTTCGCGTGTGTAGTGAGACATTCCAACGAAGACGTGATTGGAAGCAGTCTTGCCGTAGGCAACCCAAGCTCTATCTGAGAGTGAGGACTCGTCAGAGGACCAGCCCCCGCTGCCTTTTTGGCGGTCTGTGATGAAGAGCCAATCTGCATCGGGAACCCCCGCTTTGCTCTTGGCCTCGTTGAAAGTGACCTCGTTACGCTTGGGGGCACTCCAGCCCGGCGCTCCCGTAGAGGGTTGCGCCGGTTGTGATGACGGTGCGCGCTCATACGTCGGGCGAGCTTTCCCCAACAAGATGTCAGCCGCAGCATTGATCTCGACAAGCTTCTCAGGATCACCGCCACGATCGGGGTGGTTTTCGAGGGTCAGCTTCCGTTGAGCCCTACGAACCTCATCCGGTGAAGGGTTGCTGTCGGACGGAAAACCCAAGAGGGTCTTCGCGTCGTAAGCCGACATCGCAACCATCAAAAACGCGTAGCGATCCATTGTCAGAGTCCTTTTCGCTTTGCTTCGCGCAAGTCTTTCTTGAGCTGAGTTACTTTCCCAGCGGGCATGTTTCGCACATCAGGCCCCGGGTAGTGATACCCACGATAGGCAGAAACAACCTGTGGCATTGGGGGTAACGGGTTCCCCGTGTCGAACTCGCGGCCCACCGCTGTTTCAATCCAACCCGCACCACCATACTTTTCACGAGCATAGGCATCGATCGGAATGACGCGCTCAAGTTCCAAGCGATGGAAAGAGGATGCCGGAACAAACATCTCGCCTCCCCACCGACCATTGACACCAGGGTCATCCTTGACACCCGAGTCCACCCGAAATTCCGCTACAAAAGGACGCCAGTAACCTTGTCCCTGCAACCAATTCTCTATACGAGGGGCGAGATAGATCCCCGCTCGACCTGAGCGATCCTCAAGCGCAAACGCATTGTCTGATGGAGTGAACTTAGGGTCCAGTTTGAACTTGGCGCGATCGGTTAGGTGGTACCATTTCTGGTTGGCCCTACGATTGCGTAAAAAGCGCGCCACGATGCGAGATGACATAGATGCGCTTGATAAACGCTGATGAGGCGTGCACTGCTGCGGGGAAGGATGGTTCGAACCGACGCCCTTCCAGTACGTTGTGATGAGCACGATGGTGCCACTACCAATGTGCTGAAAAACGATCTTCAACTTCGATCGAGGGTCTACCCACGCAATCTGCTCCCCACGCTCGATGGTGTTACCCATGTTTTCGTAGGCAGGGCTCTTGAGGGCCTTCCACTGCTCCATTTGCTTCAGCAGAGAGGCGATCGCGGCACGAACGTCATCGACAGTGATCTGTCGCAAGTCCATGCGATACTGCCCGTGGCTCGTGATCTGAATCGCTCGAATGGGCCCAACACCTGGCTCACGATCCAGGTGGTAGATCTTCGAAGCCTCTTGGTTCGTGAGGTCTTGCCCGTCTTCGACTTCTTCAACGAGATCGTGTTGCATCCGAGGGTTGTGCACTTCGTGCTCGATCCGCTCGACAACCTGACAAGGCCCGCCTGGCTTCCCTAGAGGGGGATGAAGATCCGCTTCACGATCCATTCTCGACTACCCCTTCAGAAAGCGAAATACAAAGCAGCGTGCGGGTTCGATCTCCAAGTGCCCCATGCCAACGCATAACCAAGGTATGCTCCGAAATTCGTGGTGATATCGAAGCCAAGACCAGCACCAACAGAACGCACACCGACGTAACCGTTAACATTGGCCCATCGATAGAAGAACGGCTCAAAGAGCAGGCCTCCATCTAGGCCACGCATCGCATTCTTGGTCGCAAGCGCTTCGATAGGGAGATACCCGAAGGCAGCCTTCAAGCGAAAGCGCCAACCCCAGTCTGGCTCGTAGTGCTGCGCGACTTGGATCTCGATCTTGCCAAAGATGTCCAACTCGTAGTCACACCAGTTGACGTGTACCTCGTACGGTCGGAGCCCGTTACCCGAGTAGTAGACGCGACCTTTGCGATCCACGAAGACATCAACAGGATCCAGCTCAACTTCAGGGTGCTGCTCAATACGACACTGCTCTTCTTCAAGCAGTTTGATGAAGACCGCCATGTCCTCAGGAGGAACGCAAGTGAAGCCCTCCGGACACACCGTGGGAGCTTGAGCTTGAGCTTGAGTTGGGATGAGCAGTACAGCGAGAAGGATGAGAATCTGGATCATGGCGACTACCTACTCCAAGCACCTGTTGAGATCACGTTTTCCTGTACTTGGAGAGAAGGTCGTCCACTTTTTGAGCCGAGATGCCTGACTTGCTCTTCACGGTCACTGCAATGACTTCAGGGTGCACAACGATGACCTTCTCAACATCCTTTGACTTGACGCCATCAGGGAGTTGAAGCTCAACAGGCTTGCTCTCCCCTGGAGGCGTGTACTTCACCGTATTGGGATTCGAGAAAAGTCCTGGGTTCTGAATGGGCACAACAACCGCTTGAGTGTCGCCCTTCGAGTCCGGTGTCCCAGGTTGAATCAAACGACCTTCGGCATCAACGCGATGTGAGGGAGGCGTGTTCGCAACCGCGATGGCTTTCTGCTCGGGCGTCTTCTTGCCGAACAGCTTGCCGAGAATGCCGCCAATCTGGACCTCTTTCCAACCCATAGCGGCAAGAAGAACAGCCCCCACTACAACCAAAAGAGCCACACCAGGGGCTGCCAAATGCTGGGCCAACCACTGAAGGATAGCCTTGAGTTTCGCAGCCATCGTCCCCCAAAAAGAGGGCGGCTCAGGTAATTGGGTGTCGAAATCAGACATCACGAGTCCTTCCCGTCAGGCTTTGGGAAAGGCTTGATGACGGTCTTCTCGTCTTCAAGTGGGACTTGAGAGGGCGGCGCGATTGAGACGGGAAGCTCCACGACGGACTCTGGTGGGATCTCTTCGATCACAGGATCACCCATAGGTGGCGGGGGGATGCTGTTGCCTTGTTCGTCCACCTTCTTGCCTGAAAGAAAGGCTCGAACCCGTCCGTAAAAGATGCCGCAAAACATGCCGAGCACCGTGCCGAACATGACACGCGCAGAGAGGCTCTTACCAATTTCCTCCGGCCAAGGGAAGCCTCTGGCAATCAGCGCGAGGATGAGACCATTGCCCATCGGAGCGAGGTGCAAAAACAACTCTGTGTAAAGGCGAGACTCGCGCCAACCCTTCCAGAGCGTTTGAATCACAGTCCTCGCCGTGTAGGTGACGATGTACGTCATCAAGGCGAAGACTGCGGCTTGCCATGTGGCAAAAACACCGAGACCCATCTCTAACTCTTGCATGGGAGGTACTCCTTAAAAGCGAACCCCCATGAACAAAAAACCGCTAGAGAGGGCTCA
>Ga0315284_10003627_pt1 | contig 21974 bp, 17 predicted proteins | sample YL17G09_16_MG_FD_203696 | JGI IMG/M metagenome (GOLD analysis project Ga0315284, IMG submission 203696) | Sediment microbial communities from Yellowstone Lake, YNP, Wyoming, USA - YL17G09_16 | ecosystem: Environmental > Aquatic > Freshwater > Lake > Sediment | place: USA: Wyoming | collected... | reverse complement strand
GCTGGCCGCCGCGATACAGCGCGAGCAGGTGGGCGGCCAGAAGCCGCAGCTGCTCCTCGTACCCGACCAGGTCGGCCTCGCTGAGCCCGCCGACGTCGCGGGTGATGACGTTCACCCGCCGGGTCTTCTCAAGGAGGGCGCGCGCCATCTCGTCGAGGCGGCCCACGTTGTCGCGGTCCAGAAGCAGAATGGCGGTGTCAGACGGCCCGCCCGGCCCGGTCTCGTTGTCGTGGACGACGATGTCTTGCGCGCCGACGTCCCCGGCGCGGGAGCTCACGATGTGCAGGGGGTCATACTCGCCGGGGACCTCCAGCCGCCCGCCAGAGACGGAGTTCAGCACCACCGGGCGGTAGAAGTTCAGCCGGGCGAACTCCAGCCCGGCCTTCAGGACGTCGGCCGGCATGGGCTGTGCGCCGCCGGCCGGCCGGTAGGCGCAGTGCGCCACCGCGTCGCCGGCGCCCAGGATGAACAGGTGCCGGCGCCGCTGCCCGGTGACCTTGCGCTTGACGCCCTCGGCCGCGGCCAGTCGCGCCCAGTAGTACTGGTTCGCCCGCACCCGCGCCTTGTGCATCTTGCATATCTGGGTCGCCCGCTGGTACAGGGTCGGCGTGTCGGCGCTGTCATAGTTCCAGCCCTGGCACCAGGCGCAGCCCGAGGCGACCTCACACTCGATGCACTCGCGGTTGCTCTGGGTCTCCAGCGAGAGGGAGATGAACGGCCTGAGCTTGTCAGGGTCGACGCCGTGCTCGATGTCGCCGACGACGTAGCCTTTGCGGTTGTTGAGGGAGTAGGGCATGAAGCGGATGCAGGGGTAGAGCACGCCCTGGTGGTCGACGGCGACCATCAGGCCGGCCCCGCACCAGTTGCTCTTGAGGCTCTCGTCAGTATTGGGGTAGCCGATGTTATCGCTAAAGAAGGTGCAGTTGTACTCCTTCCAGAGCTTGTTGTCGATGATGTGGTCGGCCAGGGAGCGCAGCTGGTCCTCCAGGACGGCGTCGTCGCCTTCGCGCCAGACGTCCTCGAACACGACGTTGGCCGGGACCTGGGTCAGCCCCAGCTGCCACAGGTGCAGGATGCTCTCCTTGAGGTACGGCAGGTCCGTGGACGCGAAGGTCACCTTGGTGTGCGCGTTGGGGTACTGCTCCAGCCACAGCTTGACGTTGCGCACGACGTCCTTGTACGTGCCTCGGCCGTCCGGGTACACGCGGTTCAGGTCGTGCTTCCTCTCAGTGCCGTCGATGGTGATGCCGATGCTCAGCCGGGCCCGGTTCTTGTTGATGAACCTCTGGACCTTGGGGTCGCCGTACAGGATGCCGTTGGTCGAGAACATGAACATGTAGTGGTCGTGCCACTTGTGGTTGCGGCGGTAGGACTCGATCTTGATGTAATCGCAGATCTCGTCGACGAGGTCGATCTCGACCAGCGGCTCGCCGCCGATGAAGTCCCAGACCACCGAGGCCTGGGGGTAGTTCTGGCTCAAGAAGTAGTCGGCGGCGCGCCGGGCGACGTCAAAGCTCATGCGGCTGGTCTGGTTCTTGTGCGTGATGTAGCAGTAGCGGCACGACAGGTTGCAGTTCTGCGTGACGACGAACGTTATCTGCTTGGAGTTGCCGCCCTCGTAGACCGGTAACGGCGTCCCCAGGACGTATGGGGTCTCCTCAGCCATAAGGCTCGCCTCCTTGTGTCCCCTGCGCCCGGGGGGCGAAAAGCGCTGACCCGTGGCGGACAGACCGGTCCTACTACGGACAGCGTGGCCCCAGGGCGGCAGCCGGGATTCCCCCCAACTGGTCCGCGGCCCGATTGGGTCATAGTGGATATTCTGGGGCATCCTGGAAAACTCCTGCCTCCCGCGCCCAGGACCGGCCGCAAAATTCGATACCGTTCTGCAGGGGCGACCGGGGAACCGGGGAGGAAAATAACCCCACGCCGTGGAATTAGTGTCACCGACCGACAGGTTGTCCAACTCCCAGGAGGGGATCCCCGCCGTGTCAGGGCCAACGGAGTTCCGCGATCCCCTGTACGGCTTCATCTCGCTTGATGAGCTGGAGTGCCGGCTCGTCGACTCCCGTCCTTTCCAGCGGCTCCGTCACATACTCCAGTTGGGCCCCACGTACCTCGTCTACCCCTCAGCGTGCCACTCGCGTTTCGAGCACTCACTAGGAACGCTTGAAGTCGCCACGCGGCTATTCGAGCACGTCGCCGGCAAACCAGAGGGAAAGGCATTGGGAGAGGGGGCCGGGCTTTCTGAGAACCGGCGGGCCTTCCGCGCGGCAGCGCTACTCCACGACCTGGGCCACGCGCCATTCTCGCACGCGGCGGAAACCCTCTTCCCCGCGGGTGCGGCGCATGAGAGTTACACGCGGCGACTGATCCTGGAGGGCGACGTGAGTAAAATCCTGGATGACGGTGGCGTGGACAGGGAGCGCGTCGCCCGGATAGCGTGCGGAGCACAGGGCGGCGAGCACGTCGATCAGTTGCTGGCAGAGCTCCTGACGGGAGAGATCGGGGCGGATCGCATGGATTACCTGCAGCGGGATTCCTTCCATCTCGGAGTCAAGTATGGGGTCTTCGACACAGAACGCCTCTTGCGGACCATCCGCATTGCCCGCGACCCTGCCGCCGGAAACCAGCCGCGCGTAGTGGTGGAGAGTGACGGGGTGTTCGCGGCGGAGGGACTCATCATGGCGCGCGTCTTCATGTTCTTGAACGTCTACTTCCACAAGACCCGCCGCAGTCTGGACATGCATCTCACGGATTTCATGGCCCAGGAGTGTCTGATGAAGTCCAAGGGGGTTTACCCGGCGGATCTCGAAGGGTACCTCGCCCTGGACGACCATGCCATCCAGCGCCAGCTAGCGACAGGGAGCAGGCTGGCGCTGCGCGTGGCGGGGCGAGGACACTTCCGTGAAGCCTTTGCATGGGCCGTCCCCGAGAGTGATCAGTGGACTGAAGAGACTATAGTCGGGCTCCTTCTCCGTGAACTGCAACGGGGGTTTAAAGGTGCCTTCATCAGGTGTGATGTGGCAGGCAAGGCCCCCTATCTCCATCAGGAGAGCAGGATCCGGGTGTGGTCCAGGCGGCCGGATATCACCTCAAGGCAGTTGCGCGATTTGCCTGAGGTGTCCCCGCTAGTCAAGTCCCTGAAGACGGTCAAGATGGTTCGGATTTACGCCGACAAGGACATAAGGGAGCGCGTCGAGCGCGGATGCCAGGACATCTTTCAGCAGACTAGGGGGGTCGTGAATGGATGATTGCGGCGTCGGCCGGCAGGCCATGGTTTGCCAGGTCATCGGCGAATGCGCGCCGTCGCGGCGCACGGCGACGGAAATCCATCTCCAGCGCTTCGTCTACTTCTCCCAGGTGGCGTATGGCGTCCCGTTCGGCTACCGCTTCAAGATGCACTGCTATGGACCATACAGTGACCGCCTGTGGGGCGACCTGACCTGCTTGCGCGACGCCGGGTTCCTGGTATCCGGGCACGACCCCAAGACGTATGAACTGGTGTTTGCCACCACGCCAGGCGCCGCACGGCTGCTGGAGATGGTCCCTTCGTTCGTGGCCGAACATACCCCCAAGGTGAAGCGCGCCTCGGATGTGCTCAGCCGCGGGTGGGACGTCGAGGAACTCGCCACGGGGCTCTTCCTGTGGAACGGCAGCCGTCTTTTCGGCCACGATCCGCACGCTGCCGCTGACCAGGCGCTGCAGGCCCTCGTCGCGCTGCGGCGCTGCGCGGATGCGGAGCGGGCGGAGGCGGCCTTGCGGGAGCTTGGGCGGCTGGGGCACATCGAAATCGATGGCTGGCGTGGCCCGATCGACCGTGTGGCCCAGGCCACCGACCTGGTCACGAGCGCGTCAGCCTGAGGCGATCAGTCGCACGTCCCGGCGAGGCGGTCGCCGGCGTCGCCCAGGCCCGGCACGATGTAGCCGTGGTCGTTCAGCCGCTCGTCGATCGCCGCCGCGAAGACGCGCACGTTGGGGGCGGCGTCCGCCAGGCGGGCCAGCCCCTCGGGGGCGGCGATGAGGCACAGGAGCTTGATGTCGTTGCAGCCCCGCGCGGCGATGGACCGCGCCGCCGCAACGGCCGAGCCGCCGGTGGCGAGCATCGGGTCGAGCACCAGGCACGTCCGCGCCCCGAGCTGGGGGGGCAGGTTGCAGTAGTACTCGACGGGCTCGAGCGTCTTGGGGTCGCGGTACATGCCGAGGTAGCCCACTGGGGCGCCGGGCAGGAGCCGGCTCACCCCGCCCACCATCCACAGCCCGGCGCGCAGGATGGGGACGAGCGCCGGCATGGACTTGGCCAGGGCGTAGCCGCGGGCGCGCGCCACGGGCGTGTCGACCTCCAGGGGCCGGAGGGGCAGGTCGCGGGTCGCCTCATAGGCCAGGAGCAGGGTGAGCTCCTCCGCCAGGTCGCGGAAGAGGCGGGAATCAGTGCGCGCATCGCGCAGCAGGGTGAGCTTGTGCTTGAGCAGGGCGTGGTCGGGCACGAGGGCGTTCCCGGCGCCGGCCATCGGCGGCCACCTCCAGTCTACCTCTTTCGCCTCGGCCTACCCTGGTTCGCGGCCCGCGGCACCGCGGCGCCAGCGCTCCTCGGCGGCGCGGATCTTCTCCACGCGGCAGGCGTGGCGCCCGCCCGCGAACTCCGCCCTGAGCCACACGCGTACGACCTCGCGCGCCACGCCGGGCCCGATCACGCGCGCCCCGAGGGTGAGCACGTTGGCGTCATTGTGCTCGCGGGCGGCGCGGGCGGAGAACGTGTCGTGGCACAGCGCGGCCCGCACGCCGGCGACCTTGTTGGCGCAGATCGCCATGCCGATGCCCGTGCCGCAGACGAGGATGGCGCGGTCGAGGCGGCCGGCGGCCACCCCTTCGGCGACGGCGAGGGCGAGGTCGGGGTAGTCGACGGGGTCGGTGTTGAAGGTGCCGAAGTCGGTGTACTCGATCCCTTCGCCGTCGAGGAACTCCTTGACCGACTCCTTGAGCGGGTACCCGGCATGGTCGCTTGCCAGGGCCAGCCGCACAGGTCATACCCCCTTCTCGCCAGGCGTTCAGTCGCCCGGCGGTTTCGGCGTCTTTCCGGCCAAGCGTTCGACGGCGCGGGCGACATAACCTGCCAGGGCGTCGGCGCAGCGGCGGTAGTCGTCAAGCGGGCCGCCGATGGGGTCGGGGACGTCAGCGTCCGGCGAGCCCCCGGCGTACTCGGCCAGGGTGAAGGTGCGCCCGGCGGCCGCGGGGAACGACTGCGTCACCGCCCGCCGATGGTCGGCGGTCATGGTCAGGATGAGGTCGGCCCAGGCCACCAGGCCGGCGTCGAGCCGCCGGGCGCGGTGGCCGCCGAGGTCGATGCCGCGCTCGCCCATGGCCGCGACCGCGTGCGCTGACGGTGGCTCGCCGGGGCGCGCCGCCAGCCCCGCCGAGGCGACCTCGACGGCCGGCGCCGCACCGGGGGGCGACGCGGCGGCGGGGCGGCCGGCGAGGGCGGCGGCCATCGGGCTGCGGCAGGTGTTGCCGGAGCAGACGAAGAGCAGGCGCCGCGGGCGCGGCCCGTCCTGACATGGCCCCGGCCCGCTCGCGCACGGCGCCGCCGCCACCTCGCCCACGACCTCGCGCAGGGCGGCGGCCGAGATGGCGCCGGACCGGAGGATGCGCGGGGGCGACGCGGTCAGGTCAAGCACCGTGGACGGGACGCCCAGCGCGGTGGGGCCCGCGTCGAGGATGACGTCGACCCGGCCGTCGAGGTCAGACAGCACGTGGGCGGCGGTGGTCGGGCTGGGCCGGCCGGAGAGGTTGGCGCTGGGGGCGGCGATGGGCACCCTGGCGGCGATGATGAGACCCTGGGCCACCCGGTGGTCGGGGGCGCGCATGCCGACGGTGGGTCCGCCGGCCGCAACGACGTCGGGGACAGCCGGTCCGCGCGGCAGGACGAGCGTCAGCGGGCCGGGCCAGAACCGCGCCGCCAGGCGCAGGGCCGCCTCGGGCATGGCGCTCACCAGCGACCGCGCCTGGGCTACGTCCACGACATGGAGGATCAGGGGGCTTGAGGGCGGGCGGCCCTTGGCCAGGAAGATGCGCGCGACGGCGACGGGGTCGAGCCCGGCGGCGCCGAGGCCGTAGACGGTTTCAGTGGGGAACGCGACCAGGCCGCCGCGCCGCAGGACAGCGGCCGCCTCGCTGATGGCGGCGGGGTCAGGCTGCTTGGGGTCGATCCGCATTACCCGCGTGCGCAGCGCGCTCACCCCTGGTTCGCCCCCTCAAACCTGCCCGGTGCGCCGGGCGACCACCACGCGGTCGATCCCGTTGAAGTCGGCGCGCACCTCGCCGCCGGAGAACGCCGGCCCGGCGCGCACGATTTCCTGGACCGCCCGCGCCTGGCCCTGTCCGACCTCGACCGCCAGCACCCCTCCCGGCCTGACGAGGGCCGGCGCCCCGGCCGCCAGCCGGCGGTAGGGGTCGAGGCCGTCGCGGCCGCCGTCCAGGGCCCGCCGCGGCTCGTACCGGGCGATCTCCGGCTGAAGCCCGGCGATGTCGGCGCTGCGGATGTACGGGGGGTTGCAGGCCAGGACGTCGAGCAGGGCACGCCCCCCCGCGGGGCCGCGACGCGCCAGGAGCCGGCGGACGGGTGAAAGAAGGTCGCCGGCCAGGAACAACACGCGGTCACTGACGCCGTGACGGCGGGCGTTCGCGCGCGCAAGCGCCAGGGCGCGGCGCGAGATGTCACAGGCCAGGACCAGGCAACGCGGCCGCTCCACGGCTACGGCGACGGCCACCGCGCCACACCCGGTGCAAACATCGGCAACAAGGGCGGCGCGGTCGGGCCGGATCTCATCTAAGACGGCGTCCACGAGCACCTCCGTCTCAGGCCGCGGGATGAACACCCCGCTTTTCAGCCGGAACCGCAGCCCCCTGAACTCGCATTCGCCGGTGATGTGCTGCAGCGGCCGCCTGCGGGCGCGCATCCGCACCAGCCGGGCCAGCGCGGCCGCCTCCGCCGCGGTGAGCGGCGAGTCAGGATGGAAGACGGCCACCCCGCCAGCGCGCCCACCCAGCGCCGCCGCCAGCAGCACGCGCGCCTCCGTCCCCGCGGCCTCGATGCCCGCGGCGCGCAGGCGCTCCCGCGCCCACGCCCACGCCGGCCCCGCCCGCCGGGGCGGGGCGTCGTCGCCGCCCCGCCGCGCCTCCGGTGACACCCCGCGCCCCCCTTACTCGGCCTGCCACATCCGCCTGGCCTGATCCGCCCGCACCAGCGCGTCCACGACCTCGTCGAGGTCGCCGTCGATCACAGCGTCAAGACGGTGCAGTGTGAGGCCGAGGCGATGGTCGGTGACCCGCGTCTGCGGGAAGTTGTACGTGCGGATGCGCTCGCTGCGGTCGCCGGTGCCGACCTGCGACCGGCGCAGCTCAGCCACCTCGCGGTGCTTCTCGTCCTGGGCGAGCTTCAGCAGCCGCGAGCGCAGCACGCGCATGGCCTTGTCGCGGTTCTTGTGCTGCGACTTCTCGTCCTGGCACGAGACGACGAGCCGGGTCGGGACGTGGGTGATGCGCACCGCCGACTCGGTCTTGTTCACGTGCTGGCCGCCCGGCCCGCTGGCGCAGAAGGTTTCAATGACCAGGTCATCGGGCGCGATGGCCACGTCGACCTCCTCGGCCTCGGGCAGCACCGCCACCGTGGCCGCGGAGGTGTGGATGCGGCCGCTGGATTCAGTCACCGGGACGCGCTGCACGCGGTGCACCCCGCTCTCGAACTTGAGGCGGCTGTATGCGTTGCCGCCCTTCACCGCCAGCACGCCCTCCTTCAGGCCGCCCATGTCAGTGACGTGGTTCACCAGCACCTCGGTGCCCCACCCCTGCCGCTCGGCATAGCGCGAGTACATGCGGAAGAGGTCGGCGGCAAAAAGCGCCGCCTCCCCGCCGCCCGTGCCGGCCCGGACCTCGATGATCACGTTCCTGTCATCCATGGGGTCGCGGGGCACAAGCAGCGCCCTGAGCTCCTGCTCGACGGCCTCCTTGCGCCCTGAAAGCTCCGCGATCTCTGACTCGATCATGGACCGGAGCTCGCCGTCTGCCCCTGCTTCGGCCAGGAGTGCCCGCGCTTCGTCGAGCTCCCGCGACGTCGTCTTGTAGCGCTTATAGCACTCGACGACCGGGGTCAGCCGCGCGTGTTCCTTGACCAAGCCCTGCCACGTCTCGCGCGCGGCGAGCACCGCCGGGTCGGCGATCTTGCCTCCAAGTTCCTCGTAGCGGCTCGCCAGGGCCGTAAGTTTGTCCCACATGGTACCACCCCACAGTGAAACGAACGTCAACCCGCCGCCTTCGCCGCGGCGCTCTCCTCGTTCTTGAGGAGGGCCTCCAGCGCGGTCAGCGCGACCTCAAGCTGCGCGTCATCGGGTTGGGCGGTGGTCAGGACCTGCAGCCACATGCCCGGCGCCGCGGCGATGCGTGCCGCCCGCGACTTGCTCCGCCCGGACAGGCGGATGACCTCGTACGAGGCCCCGGCCACCACCGGCAGGAGCGCCAGCCGCGTGAGGGTGCGCACCAGGAGCCCCGGCCACCCGCACAGCGCGAACACGATGACGCTCACCACCGCCACCAGCAGGAGGAAGCTCGTGCCGCAGCGGGGATGCGCCACCGGCATCGGGCGCGCCCCTTCGAGCGTCGGCCGCCCGGCCTCCTGCGCGTGCAGGACCTTGTGCTCGGCGCCGTGGTAGCGGAACAGGCGCTTGACGTCGGGCAGCAAGCCGATGACGGCGATGTAGCCGATCAGGAGCCCCAGCCTGATGACGCCCTCGGCCACGTTGAGCAGGGTGGGCCCGGGGATGACCCGGCGCAGCACCCCGGCGGCCCACGTCGGCAGCAGCATGAACAGGCCGACCGCCAGCACGACCGCGAGTATCAGCGCCCCCGCGGTGCCGCCCTTGCCCAGCTTCTGGTCCTCGCCGACCGCCTCGTTGGCCGAGAACATGAGCGCCTCGGTGCCCAGCACCAGCGACTCGATGAGCGCCGCCGTGCCTCGCACCAGGGGTATCTTCAGCCAGAGCCCGCGCGACGTGCGCAGCGCGATCGGCTGCATGCGGACCGTCACGGTGCCGTCAGGCCGCCGCACGGCCACGGCCGTATCGCGCCGGCCGCGCATCATCACGCCCTCGATTACCGCCTGCCCGCCGTAGAAGTGCACGCGCTCACCCGCCGCCCTGACTCTGCGCACGTGACCACCTCAAAGCAGCGCCACCCGTGCCTTGGGGGGCTGGGCATAGTGAGAGCGGAGCCCTGCCCCGCTCCGCCCTGCCCTGCCCCGCCGGTCACTGCTAGCGCGCGTAGTCGGTGCCGTACTTCTTCTGGAAGCGCTCGACCCGGCCGCCCGTGTCTACGATGCGGTGCTGCCCGGTGAAGAAGGGGTGGCAGTGCGAGCACACCTCGACGCGCATCTTCTTCTTGGTTGAGCCAAGGGTATAGACCGCGCCGCAGGCGCAAGTAATTGTAGTCTCCTCATACTCCGGGTGGATGCCTTCCTTCATGACCATGCCCCTTTCGCTAACGCGGCTTGCGACCCCTTTGATTATAGCACGACGGGGGGGCGGCCATCAAGGGCCGGGTTTTACGCGCGTGGGCTTTTGGGCGGGTTCGGCGGGCGGTGTCCCGGCCCGGCCTCCGGCTACCGCAGGTACGGCAGCGGGTCTTTGGCCCGACCGGCGATGATGACCTCGAAGTGCAGGTGCGGGCCGGTCGAATGGCCGCTTGACCCGACGCGGCCGATGGCCTGGCCGCGCTCCACGCGCTGGCCGGCCCGGACGAGGAGGCGCGACGCGTGGCCGTAAAGCGTGACGACGCCATCATCGTGGCGGATCATGATTGTGCGGCCGTAGCCGCCCATCCACGACGCGGCTGTGACCTTGCCGGCGGCGGCCGCGTGGATCGTGCTCCCGTACGGCGCGGCGATGTCGACCCCGCTGTGCCGGCGGCCCCAGCGCGGCCCGAACCCCGAGGTGACGCGGCCGGCCACCGGCCACAGCATGCTCTCGGTCATGCGCGCCGAACGCGCGGCGGCCAGCGCCTCCGGGGCGACGGCCGGGGCGGCGGGGGCGCCCGTGCCGGGCAGCAGGAGCAGCTTGCCGACGGGCAGGATGGCGGCGGCGTCAAGGCCGTTGCGGCGCGCCAGGTCAGCCACCGTGGTGCCCGAGCGGCGTGAGATCGCCCACAGCGTGTCGCCGCGGCGCACGCGGTACCGGTCACCCTCTAACGCCGGCACGGCGAGCGCGCGCCCCACGGGCAGGATGTCGGTCAGATTCATGCCGTTGGCGCGCGCCAGGGCCCGAACGTTGACGACGTGCCGCCTGGCGATGGCGCACAGCGTGTCGCCGCGGCGGACTACGTAGGTGGCCACCGGCGGCGCCTCGTCGGGCGATGCCTCATGCTCATCCGGCGGCGCCTCCCGGCTGCTCTGGACCCCGTACAGGTCGCCGCCCCAGCGCAACAGCCGCGGCGCGCGGACTTCAGACGCGCCACCCGCCGCCCCCTGGCCAAAGCCGGTTCCGGCGCCGACCACGGCCGCCAAGCCGCCGGCGCAGAGGCCGGCCGCGAACAGCACCGCCGCCAACCACTTGACAGTACGCGACGAGCCCACCCTGCCCACCGCCTCTTCGGCGGCAATGCCAAAGGGGCCCTTTCAGGTCCCTTCGCCGCCAAACTGACCAGCCCGCGTCGCTGTTTCTACCGTCACCCTGAGTTGCCCCCATAGGGTGCCGCTAGAGAAGTGGGATTATGCAGGAAGGGCATAGTCAGACAGGGGCTGCGCGCCATTTGGCGCCGCGGCCGCAAAGCGGCGGTCGAGGGCCCGGCGACTGTGGCCGGTCAGTGTATCTCCTTCAGGATCATGCGGATGAAGTCGCGGTTGGACTTGGTCTTGCGCAGGCGATCGATCAGCACCTCGGTGAGCTCGCTGGTGCCCAGGGCGTTGGTGGAGCGGCGCAGCGCCCAGACGGCCTCAAGCTCGTCGGGGGTGAGCAGGAGCTCCTCCTTGCGGGTTCCCGATCGCTTGACGTCGATGGCCGGGAATACGCGCTTTTCGAAGAGCTTGCGGTCCAGGTGCAGCTCCATGTTCCCAGTGCCCTTGAACTCCTCGTAGATCACGTCGTCCATGCGGCTGCCCGTGTCGATGAGGGCGGTGGCGATGATCGTCAGGCTGCCGCCTTCCTCGATGTTGCGGGCCGCGCCGAAGAAGCGCTTCGGCTTGTGCAGGGCGGCGGGGTCCATGCCGCCGGACAGGGTCCGCCCGCTGGGCGGGAGCACGAGGTTGTAGGCGCGGGCGAGGCGCGTGATGCTGTCGAGCAGGACGACGATGTGCTTTTTGTGCTCGACCAGGCGCTTGGCGCGCTCGATCACCATCTCCGCCGCCTTGATGTGGTTATCGGCCGGCTCGTCGAACGTGGCGCTGACGACGTCGCCGCGCACCGACCGCTGCATGTCGGTGACCTCTTCCGGCCGCTCGTCGATGAGCAGCACGATGATCTGGACGTCGGGGTAGTTCTGGGTGATGCTGTTGGCGATGCGCTTGAGCAGCATGGTCTTGCCCGCCTTCGGCGGCGAGACGATGATGCCGCGCTGGCCCTGGCCGATGGGGGTGATGAGGTCGATGAGGCGGGCTGATATCTCCTCCTGGCCGGTCTCGAGCACCATGCGGCTGTTGGGAAAGATCGGGGTCAGGGCATCGAAGTGGATGCGGTTGATCAGCGACTCCGGGGGCTCGCCGTTGACGGCCTCCACGCGCAGGAGCGCGAAGTACCGCTCGGTCTCCTTCGGCGGGCGCGCCTGCCCGCTGACGAAGTCCCCGGTGCGCAGGTCGAAGCGGCGGATCTGCGACGGGGAGACGTAGATGTCCTCGCGGCTGGGCAGGTAGTGGATCGGCCGCAAGAACCCGTAGCCCTCGGGCATGATGTCAAGGAGCCCCTGCGCGAACATGAGGCCGTCCTTCTCGATGTGCGCCTTCAGGATCTCCAGCACGAGCTCCTTCTTGCGCAGCCCGCTGTAGCCGGTGATGTCCAGGTCCTTGGCGATCTTGTACAGGTCAGGGATCGTCATCGCTTCAAGCTCACTCAAGTTCAACAACGACCAACCTCCCGCTTGATTCAGATGCGCGTGGCTCCCCCGCGCTCCGGCGCGCGCTGTATGCACGGGGGTGGCGCGCGGACGGCGCGACAGAAACCGGGGTATTGCGTGGGCGGGGTCTTCTCGCTCGTGGGGCGCAAATCCACTGGGCGAAGCGGCACGGATGGCTTGGGGACGGCTTCACCGCGCAGTCCGGGGCACGCGCGGCGCCCGCCCCTGCTAGGGTATTGCCATTCTCCGGGCCGACTATTCGCCGCCGCCGCCACGTATTCCTGCTACGTCGCGCCAGCGGCGCCCTCACCCCTTGCGCAGCGTCCGCCAGTCCTCGATGAACCGCGCGATGCCGGCGTCGGTCAACGGGTGGCGGAACATCTGCTCCAGGACCTTGAACGGGACCGTGGCCACGTGCGCGCCGGCGCGGGCCGCCTCGACCACGTGCATCGGGTGGCGGATGCTGGCGGCGATGACCTGCGCCGGTATGTCGTGCAGGGCGAATATCTCGCACAGGTCGCGCACCGCGGCCATGCCCTCGTGGCTTATGTCGTCCAGCCGGCCGACGAACGGGCTGACGTACGTGGCGCCGGCCCGCGCGGCCAAGAGGCCCTGGTTGGCGGTGAACACCAGCGTCACGTTGGTCTTGATGCCCTCGCGGCTGAGCTGGCGGACCGCGCTCGTCCCCGCTGGGGTCATGGGGATCTTGACCACGATGTTGGGGCTGACGGCGGCGAGCTGGCGCGCCTCGGCGACCATGCCCGCGGTGTCCGTGGCCAGCGCCTCGGCGCTGATCGGGCCATCCACGATCCCCGTGATCTCGCGGAGCACGACGCCGAAGTCGCGCTTCTCCTTGGCCGCCAGGCTGGGGTTGGTCGTGACCCCCGCGATCACGCCCCACTCCCACGCCCGCCGGATCTCGTCGACGTTCGCCGTATCGATGAACAGCTTCATGTGTCTCCCTCCCCGCGGCGGCGCCCCGCGTCCTGGGCGGGCGCGTCGTAGGGCGCCGCGGCTTCGGCGGCATCCTGGACCCCGGTTTGGCCTTGCGCTCGCTCGCGAACGAGCCGATCGACGATGGACCGCAGTTCGTGCACGTCAAAGGGCTTGCCGATGGTCATCGCCGCCCCCAGGCGCTGCGCCTGCTCGGACTCCGTCCCGTTGACGGCGGTCATGACCACGACGGCCAGCTGGGGGTCGAGCCGCCGCAAGGCCTCGACGGTTTCCAGGCCGCTCATGCCCGGCATGCGCAGGTCGACGAGCGCGACCAGGGGCCTGACGCGGGTCGCCTCGCGCACGGCCTCGCGGCCGTCGGCGGCGAGCGCGACCCGGTAGCCGTGCAGCTGGAGCACCTCGTACAGCAGCCGCCGCACCCCCGGCTGGTCGTCGACGACCAGCACCCAGCCACCCTCGGCCACAGATGACCCCCCTTTCACGCCCCGCCGGACGCCTGCTCCAGGAGCTTGCGGCGCAACATCTCTTCCAGGGGGTCGCCGCCGCCCCCTGGCAGGCTTCCTACCGGCGTGGAAAGGGTGAACGTCTGGCTGAGCCGCCGGTAACGCGGGTCGTCGATGACCACGCGCAGGGTGCCGGCGGCGGCCAGTTCGACCGGAATGCCGGCGCGCCCCGAAATGACGCAATACCGCTGCCCGCCGACCTCGGCGACCACGTCCACCGGCCGGCCGCCCTGCGCCTCGCGCACCTCGAGCAGCAGCGTCTCCCCGGCGGGCCCGGCCGCCGGCAGCAGGGCGAGGGCCAGTTCGGGCAGCCGCCCCTCAAGGCGCACCGGTATGGTGGCCACCGTCGCCTGCGCGTGCGCGTCGCGCAGGAGCAGGGCGACGTAGCCGGCGCCTTCCGGGGGCACACGCAGGAACAGCGGCCACCGCGTGCCCGGCATGACCTGGCGCCGGCTGCCGCCGAGGAGCTCGAACCTGGTCGCCTGGTAGGCGCAGGCCTCGTACTCGAATGTCAGATTCACGCCGCCGGTCGCCACTACCCTGGCCGAGTAGCGCCCCGCCCGCGGCGACACGAGCTCGATGATCTCGCTTGACACCCCCCGCTGTGCGGCCCGCCCGGCCTCGACCCAGTTGCCGCTGATCACGTCCAGGCGGAGAAGGATCAGGTCCAGGTCACACGCGCCGTCACTGGGGTTGAGCGCGGCCACCCGGAGCAGGGCGGCGTTGGGCGGCACGGTGGGAACGGCCATGGTCACTTCGTCGCCGCCGCTGATCGACACGCGCGCCGGCGGCTCCGGCGGGCCGTCGAGGGCCACCGCCAGCACTTCGCCGACCATGGCGCCGGTCGCGACGTCCAGGGTGACCGGCACCTCCGTTCCGGGGGACGACGCGGCCCGCACGTCCCTGGCGGCGGTCGCCGCCGCCGGCTCGATGACGGTCGCCCCGCTGGCCTCGAACGTCGCCGCGTACTGCGAGCTGGCGGCGCCGTAGGATGTGAGCGACGCCGACGCGTATATCACCGCTTCCCAGGTGCCGGCGGCCGGCCGCACGATGATGTAAGTGACGCGCGCGGGGCACTCGTCCGCCGGCAGTCCCACAAACGGCGTGAACAGCGCCTCCCGGCCCTGGGGGTCGAAAAGGTGCAGCCTGACGCGACCGGCGGGGCGACCAGCGGCCGCGCGCGGGACGGACAGCATGACCCGCAGCAGTGAGGCCCCGGGCTCGACCCGCAGGTACTCGCGCCGGAGCTCCGCTGGGCCCAGCCGGCCCTGGAGCCCCTGCGCCTGGCCGAAGGGCAGCCGGCGTGGCACTGCCACCGTGACGCTGAACGCGGGCCCCAGGCGGCGCCCGTCACCTGTCACCGCGACAAGCGACCCGCTGTACAGGCCGGGCCTCGCCAGCGGCCGGCAGCGGACCTCGATCTGCCGCCGGCTGCGGCCGGGGAGGCTGAGGTACTTGAAGTCGGTGGAAAGCCACGACCCATCAACCGAAAGGCGCGCCCGGACAGGCTCGGGCGCCGCGTTGCTGGCGGTCACGAGGAAGCTGCCCGGCACCGCCCCACGGTCGAACTGGCCGCCGGCCGCGCCCAGGCTGAAGCGCAGGTCGCCGCCGGATGGAGCCCGGCCCGACCGCAGCGCCCCGAACAGCCGCGTCCACGCCACCGCGACGTCCATGACGCCCGCGCCCTGCTCCGCCGGCGTCAGGCCCGGCAGGCGGCGCGCCCCGGAGAGCAGCGCCTCGCGCACCTGGCCGGCGCCGATCGGCATCCCGGCGCGCCGGGCGCCGTCGAGAAGCAGCGCCGCCGCGCCGGCAACGTGCGCCGCGGCCACGCTGGTCCCCTCGAGCAGCTGGTAGCCGCCGCCCTCGTAGCGCACGGGCACGCACGACACGGCGACGCCCGGCGCCACGATGTCGGGCGCGCCGGACCCGTCGTAGCGCGGCCCCACCGCGCTGTAGTACCACAACTCGTCGGACGGCACGTCGTACCCGTAGGCGTACTGCCACATGGACGGCGCGAGGTACGCCCCCGTTGACAGCGCCGCCACCGGGTCACCGGGCGTGGCCACCGAGCCCAGGGCGGGGCCGTTGTTGCCGGCGGCGACCACGAACAGGCAGCCGTAGCGCTGGTTCAGCTGCCCCATGAGGCGCGACACCATCTCCACCCCGGAGGCGGCGTCGCGCGGTGGGGCGCCGGGGGTGTCCAGGCCGGCGACGCTGATGCAGATCACCGCCGCGCCGTGCTCGGCGGCGTAGGCCATGGCCTCCGCTACCCGGTTCCAGCCGCCGCGGCCCGACGACTTCAGCGCCTTCAGCGCCATCACCTGCGCCCCCGGCGCCACCCCGGACACGCCCCCCGGCGAACCGGCGCGCGCAGCGGCGACGCCGGCGACGTGGGTGCCGTGGCCGTTGCCGTCAAAGCCCAGCACGACCCGCGAGCCGTCGGGGGCGACCTCGCAGGCCACGAACGCGGCCCCCACCGCCGGGCCGGCCCGCGCGGCGCCGCCCAGCCGCGCCCAGCTGCGGCTCTCCCTGAACGGGTGCAGTGGAACCTCGTCGTTCAGGTCGCGGTCGCGGTCGCAGTCCACGTAAACGGTGTCGTAGACGCCGGCCGCAGTCGAGTCGGCCACGACCACCAGGAACGCCCCGTTCTCCAGGCCGTCGCCATCGAGGTCCCGGCCCAGCGGCCCGCCCGCCTCGACCTGGCTCTCGCGCCAGAAGCCGTAGCGCACGCGGCCGCTGACGCTGGACATCGACGGCGCTGACACCACGCCGGCCGAGGTGCCGAAACGGCCCGCGCCGATGCGGGCGAAGGCGGTGAGGGCCACCGTCCCTTCGCCGCTGAAGTCCACCCAGTCGATGACCTTCGGCGCGCCGCCGGGGCAGGTCCTGAGGTCCGGGTGGGCCGGGTCGATGCCGGTGTCGATCACCGCCACCACCGTGCCGGCGCCGGTGGCGCCGGTGGCGCGGGCCGCCTCCTCGCTGCGCGAGGCGCGGCGGTTCACGACCATGGCCGCGCCCGGGTCGGCGTCCGGCGACGGGGCCTCGGCCGGGAGGCCCGCCGCGCCGGCCCCCGGTTCCACAGCGGTCCGCCACGCGCTGCGCGCGGCGGCCCCGGCCGCCGCGCCGCCGGGCGGCGGCGGAGCGACGACCGCGACCGCCAGCGTCAGGCAGGCGACGACGGCGGCGAACCGGGAGATGCCCGCACGGCGCCATTCACCCATCATACCACGGCCGGCGGCCGGGCCGCCCGCCACTGCCCCCCGATCATGTCCCCGGTTGGGGTTCATAGAAGACGTCCTCCCCGAACGAACGCACGACCTCGATGTAGCGCGCCAGGACCCCGCCACTGGTCGCCATCGCCACCACCCGGTCCCCCGGCCGGAGGGCGTCGGGCGAGGCGCGGGCCCCATCGATGAACACCGTCGTGCCGGCCCACACCGTGAACCGCCGCACCTCGCCGCCCGGCAGCATGAGCTCCATGCTGGACTGCCCGGCGCGGGCGCCGACGATGACGCCGGAGAACTCGACGCCGACGGCGTCAACGCAGCGCACTCTCCCGGTGAAGTGGTCATAGACGAGGTACAGGCGGTCACCCGGCACGAGAGCCCCCAGGCCGACGGCGACGCCGAACCGGTACACCCGCGCGTCGGGGGTCAGCGCCACCGTGGTCACCATCCCCGAGGCGGCGTGCACAGTCAGCCTGCGACCAGGGGCATCGACCTTGAGCAGGTACCCGGTATCGTCGTCCCACCACGCCTCCACAAGCACCGCCGCGCCGCCCGGGGTGAGCATCACCTGCACCTGGTCGCGCGGGCCGAGCCCGGATGGGGCCGCCGGGCTTCCATTGCGCGTGACCAATGCCGCGGCCGCCAGCGGGATGCGCAGCGCCCCGCCGCCGGGCAGGGCAAGCTCGAGCCAGCCTGACTGCGGCGTCGCGGTCACCTCGCCGCACGCGTCCCACAGCAGGCCGCGCTGCTCCAGGAGGCGGGTGAGCATGTGCGCCAGCTCGCCCCGCGGCACCGGTGCGCCGGGGCGGAAGGTCCCGTCCTCGTAGCTGCGCAGCGCGCCCGCGTTCGCCATCGCCCAGACGTAGCCGCGCGCCCACGCGGGAACCACGTCGCGATCCACAAAGGCCGCCCCGGCCGGCGGCGCGTCCAGCGCTGAAAGATGCAGGCCGCAGGCGATCAGCACCGCCGCCTCGGCGCGGCTGACGGCGTTGCCGGGCCGGAACGTGCCGTCGCCGTAGCCCCTGGTGATGCCGAGGTCGTAGGCGATGCCCAGCGCCCCGAACGCCGGGTCAAGCGGCGGCACGTCGCCGAAGCACGGCGGCATCGTTATCGGCCATCCCTGGCACTGGGCCCGGTAGCCGCGCGCGTAGACCAGGGCTGCCACCACGTCCAGCCGCGTCGCCGCGGCGTCGGGGTGGAACAGCCCATCGGCCGCCGGCACCATGAGCCCGCGGGCCAGCATGCGCTGCACGTCAGCGCGCGCCCAGTGACGGAGGAGGTCGTCGGGGAGGTTGGTGAGGGAAGCCGCCCCGCACGGGCGAGATGAGGCGGCGAGCGTGCTTCCCAGTAGGAGGACGGCGACCAGCAGGACAACCCCCGCACGCTGGAACCAGCGGTTCGATGCGCCCGAACGCCGGCGCGTCCCGGCCATTGCCCCACCCCCGTGGCAGAAACCTTATCGGGGGACAATCGAGAAGTAGTATTCTCGCCGCGGTTGGACTTTCCCTCTCTGGGAGGTCCGAGGCGTTTCGTCGCAGGCCGGCGACTAGACCGATCCCCCAGACGCGGCCTGCTCTGTGGGCGCGGCGGGCATCAGCGGCGAGAAGTCCAGGTACTGCACGGTCGTGGACAGCATGTTGACCTGACCGATGACCGGGGCGCTGCCGACCACGGCCGCTGCGGCGTTGGCGCTGAAGCACACGTCGACGTTCGTCCCCAGCTTGCGCGACCACTCGGCCGTCCCATCTTCTCGGAACAGCACCAGTTCGTGCTCCTCGCGCACGTCCCGGCTGGACTCCGGCGCGGTCACGTACTCGGCGGCGATGCCCCAGCCGGTCGCGAAGCACACCCCGCGCAGGGCGTGGTGCAGTCCCGGCACGGGCTTGACGAACACGCGCCACAGCAGCTCGCCGGTCGCGGCGTGGAACAGGTACAGTCCCGCGTTGCGCCCGACATCGTACACCGCCAGCAGGCCCGCGGCGGGCGAGAACGCCAGCTGGTTGGTGCCGCCGGGGTAAAGGACATAGCGCCAGATGAGCTGGCCGCGCGAGTCGAAGGCGTACACCGTGCTGTCAGCGTCGCCCGTCGTCGCGGCGATGATCGAGCCGTCGCCGGCGATGGCCACGTCCTGCACGCCGCCGGACCCCAACTGGTACTGCCACACGCAGCGCCCCTGGTCGTCGACCGAGAACACACGCTCGCGGTCGCGCGCCAGGAGCAGCGTGCCGTTGGCCACGAAGCGCACCGTCGCGTCCGCGCCCACCGTGAACCGCGCCACCTCGCCGCCGGACCCGGTCAGCAGGAGGAGCAGGCCCGCCCCGTGGTCGACCAGTGCCACGCGGTCGCCCGCGGCGGGCATCGCCGCCTCGGTCGGGCCGTGAACGGGCTGCTTCCAGAGCGGCAGCCCGTCGCGGGTGAACAGGTGCACGACCCCCGCCCCGCTGTAGTAGAATGCGCCGACGGCCAGGCACTGGGAGTCGCCGAAGAAGCGCACCCAGCCGCTGCGGAAGGCGGCGTCCTCGAACTTGTGCTGCCAGAGGAGGCTGGCGTCGCGGTCGTAGACCTGGAGGACGAAGCTGCGCCAGCGACCCGCGGGCAGCAGGCCGACCACGGCGACCTGGCTCCCGTCGGGCGCCAGCGCGGTGGATACGGCGTCGGCGAAGTTGAGCGACCAGTTCGCCGGCTGGAGCACGCCCGCCAGCCCGGCAATGTCAAGGTCCGGGCGCAGGGCGTCCGTGTCGCCGTTATCTATGGCCGGGGGAACCCCGCCATCGTCGGGAAGCTGTATCTGTGGCGCGCAGCCGCACAGTGCGACCAGCGCAATCATCGAGAGCAGCTTTAATAACGGGCGGACTCGACCGGCCACCGCGCTCACTCTCCCCACCCTGGGTCAAATGCCGTCGACCCAAGCCATTGAATAACAAGTGCGAGGACCAATATACTTCGATGCCGCGTTGCCCAAAATCCTGTGGCTGCTGGCATTTGTAATGCAATTGTAACACAGACTGGCCTCGAAAAGGGGGGCCGGGGTGCCGCAGCATCCCGTTGCGGGACGTGCAGCGGCCGGCGATGGAAGCGGGCGCGGAATTGCGTCTGCCCGGCCTAATCCTCTTGGTCCTCATCACCGGCGTCGCCGGCCCGCTCCTCAACGATGATGCCCGTCACCGCGCCACCCTCGATGGTCAGCTCGACCTCGTCGCCGGCTGCCAGGTCTTGCAGGGCCAGCTCCTCGTCGTCGCACTCCACCGTCGCGCCGTCGGCGATGGGGAACGACCCCTTGCGGTCGCCGTCGCCGGCGATGGTGATCGTCCGCCCGTCCAGGTCGAGCGCCGTGATCGTGCCCTCGACGTCGCTTTCGGCTCGCTCCTCGGATACGCTCTCGGTCACCAACCCCGCTGCGGCATCCTTGGTATCCCCGCCATCTTGGCCGTCTTCGATGTCTTGGCCGTCTTCGACGTCTTGGCCGTCTTCGACGATCGACTCATGCTCGTCGCCGACCTCGACATCGTCAGACTCCGCCCCCGTCGCGTCCCCCATGTCCCGGAACTCGTGCTGCCAGTCGCCCTGCCCGTCCTGCCCGTCTGCGACCTCAGGCGGGTTGCCTTTGGCCAGGCCGGTGGCGCCGAAAACAAGGACGACGCACGCTATCACTAGAAGCCCGAGAATGCGCCTGGACATCGCCTAACCCCCCACTTCCCCGGCCTCCCGGCGCCTTCGCCTGACCGAGGCGGATTTCCCTGCTCATCATCCGAATAGCAGGTACGTGGTGCACTTCAATGCCGCATGGCCTGAGATCCTGCGCCTGCTGGCATTTGTAATACATTGTAACATGGACCCGCCGTGCCGGCAAAATGCGTGCCCCGAAAACGGGGCCGGGGGCCAGAGCATCCCGTCACGGGATGTGCAACGGCCCCCGGTCCCCGGGCTAACGGTCGCCAGACGACGAGTCAGGGGCAAAGTCCGCGATGGAGCTCAATCCTCTTCGCCCTTCTTGCCCCCCTTGCCCTCTTCGCCGGCCCGCTCCTCAACAGCGATGCCCGTCACCTCGCCACCCTCGATGGTCAGCTCGACCTCGTCGCCGACTGCCAGGTCGCTCAGGGCCAGCTCCTCGTCGTCGTACTCCACCGTCGCGCCGCCGGCGATAGCGAACGACCACTCGCGGCCGTCGTCATCGACGATGGCGAGCGTCCGCTCGACCACGTCGAGCGCCGTGATCGTGCCCTCGACCTCGCTTTCGGCTCGCTCCTCGATCACGATCGCGGTCACCAGCCCCGCCACGGCATCCCCTGTATCCTCGTCATCCTCGCCGCCCGTGCCGCCCTCGATGGTCAGCTCGACCTCGTCGCCGACCTTGACATCTTCAAGGCTGAGGTCCCGGTCGCGGCCCATGCGCACGGTCACATCGGGGGAAACGTCGAACCGCAGCTCGACGTCCTCGTCCGTGATGCTGATGCTGCACGGCGCCGAGGTGTCAACGTGCACGACCGTGCCGCTGACCTCGTACGCCTCGTCTTCCACGACCACCACGGCCACGACCAGGTTCCGCTGCAGCTTGAGCTCGACGAGGTCGCCCGCCCTGAGCGCCTCGTACCCCACCTGTTCGCCGCGCACGCGCACCGCGAGCTCGTCAAGGTCGCGGGAGTCATAGCTCGTCTCCCGGCCGGCGGTGGCGCCCTCTGTCGCCCGGATGACGATCGCCGCCGGTTCATCGCCGGTAGCGGCGATGGCGCGCACGAAGTAACCCGTCACCTCGGCCTCGGCGACCTCCTCCACGACTATGCGCGTGACCTCGCCGCCCGAGACCAGCATCTCGACGCGGTCGCCGACCATGACCACGGCCAGCTCAACCTCGTGGCCGCGCATGCGTACCACGACATCGTCGGCGATGGGGTAGGTCACCTTGTCGCCGGGGTCGGCGTCGCCGCCCTCCTGGACGACGATGGTGATCGTGGGGTCGTTGCCGCCGGCGATCGCGTCCACGACGCCGCTCACCTCGTATGAGGTGCCGGCCTCGATGATCGCGGCGGCGCCGTCATCGTCGAGGGTCACCTCGACCCACAGGCCGGCCTCCAGGTCGGCAAGCTCCGCCTCATCGCCATCGATGTACACATCCGCCGCCGCCGCCACCGTCACGGTGACCCGCGTCTTGTCGGCCTTGCGGATCAGCAGCGAGGCCGGCTCATCCCCGCTTGCGGGCGTGACA
>Ga0315284_10003626_pt1 | contig 21976 bp, 15 predicted proteins | sample YL17G09_16_MG_FD_203696 | JGI IMG/M metagenome (GOLD analysis project Ga0315284, IMG submission 203696) | Sediment microbial communities from Yellowstone Lake, YNP, Wyoming, USA - YL17G09_16 | ecosystem: Environmental > Aquatic > Freshwater > Lake > Sediment | place: USA: Wyoming | collected... | reverse complement strand
TCCTCGACCCAGTCTATGTCGCCTTCGCACTTAGGACATCTCTTCGCCTTCGTTCCCTGTCCTCCGTCCCTTTTACCACGATTCATTAGCATCATCCCGAGAAATTGAGGACCTTCGTGTTCAGTGTCTGCAGGTCCACCACCACGGCCTTGGCCGGGTCCGGCACGAGGTTCAGCATTTTCTGGTATGTTGTTTGAGATTGCCAGGCTGAGGCCTGGATCAGTAGGACGCTGCGGTACATCTTAACGTCCGTTTTATGGATGTGGCCTGTAACGAAAATATCCGGGATGCTCTCGATGACCATGAGGTCCTCCTTCTCTGGGGCCAGCGGCGTCCGGTCGCCATAGATAGGGGCCAGATGCCTCATGTTGAGCATCCACTTCATGACCTCGGCGGGCTCGTCGTACTTGAGCTTCATGGCCGGGATGAGGTCGTCCATGCTTTTGCCATGATAGGCTAGCACTTCGACCCCGTGGAGAGTGAATGTGCAAGGGTTTCCGACGAATGTGCAGTTATTCGAGAACAATTTTGTGATTTCCTTAGGAAAGGTCGGTTGAGGTTCGGCCGGCCTTACTGCATCGTGATTCCCTGGAAGAAGGATAATATTAATATGGCCCGGGATGTCACCGAGCTGTCGAGCGACCTCCTCGTACTGCGCGTAGATGTCCTTAATGTCGAGTTCGGCCTCCTGGCCGGGATATATACCAATACCGTCGACAAGGTCGCCCGAGATGACCATGTATTTGATGCCTCCGGCGAGGTCCCTTGAGCCATCAATGTGCCCGTTCAGCCACTTTACAAAGCTTCTCCATTCCTTCATCAGGAAGGTCTTATTGCCGACATGCATGTCTGACAGGAAGATGGCAGTGACCGATTCCTTGGCCTTCCTTGGGCTCCTCATGGTCGTGAGCTCGGGCCGGATGACGGTCTTCACACGCAGGCTCATGTACTTCTCATCAATCTTACCGATGAGCCCCAGGACCTCGTCCTTGACCACGAACATGTCCTTCCCCAGTGTCGCATCCATCTCGGCCGTGTCGTCCTCGACCTTGATAATAATGCCGCCCCATGGGGCGGTCCTTACATCGCTCACCATGCCGACGACCTTGATCTCGCCCTTCTGCTTTTTATCCTTAATGTACTCGATAGAGGCCATTGACCGGAACTCGGACCTGGCCTTGAGCAGACGGCGAACCTTGAAGAACCGGCTCTTGAAATATGCGGTGAAGTTCTTGAGATCACCTTTACTAGTGGAGTTATTTGTTACGTCCTTGAGAATCTTGATTTCAGCATCAATTTCCATGGCCTTGGGCCTGAAGTCCTGGGCTAGAAGCCCTAATGACGCGCCCTGAGGCCGTGCAACCCCTGGGAGAGCCTCCACCGGGGCGGTGGGCTGTAGCGAAGGTGTTGTCGCGCTTGAACTGGGTGCTGGCCCTATAGAGACGGGGGTCGGCGGGTCAGCGATGGACGACATCGTAGCCACCGGCGTGCCCGTGGCGTCCAGCTCCGAGGGCTCGTCATCGGGCGAGCGTTCTCCCGTTTTCCTGCGTAGCACCTCTTCTAGGTGGCTGACGACCTCCATGTTCATGAAGAGCGGGGGTTCCTCCTCGGCCCTGAGCAGGAGCTCGCAGAACTCGAGGGGACTTTCCCTGGCCACCAGGTAGTCCACTACCTCAGGGTCGGCGAAGACGCCATGCTCTGACAGGAGCTCCAAAATACGGGACTTCATAGGATGACATGATGGTCATGGCCGATGTGAATAATAATCCTTACCCCATACGCGCAGATTTTTCCACCATCGGTTCATTTGTAAAGGACGTCGGGAGGTATAATCTCAGGCTGGGGCCCTTAGCCCTCACGCCCGATTATCAGGAAATGATAATGAATATGAGTAGGTATAGGAAAATTAAAAAAAAAAAAAAGAAAAGATGGCTCAGGTGGACTTGTTCTTTACCTTTTCTTTGCCTATCGACGAGGCGAGGATATCCGCCGGGGATACATCCTGGCGCTCCGTCTCGAGCTCGGTCATGAGCTCCGCCCTGAGCGATTCCTGGGCCTCGGTGACCTCGATGTCACCCGAAGAAACCGTATCCATGGTCGTGGAGATCATCTCCGTCGCGGCGTTGACCTTCTCCATTGAGGTCCTGATGTTCGTCACGGCCGCCTCTATCTGTTTGGTATCGATGCCGAGCTGGTCCTGGTAGTTCTTCAGCAAGGACCCAATCTCCACGATATCCTTGAGGCCATTCTGCATATCGATGACGTCCCTCATGGACTGGGCCATCTCGACCATGCCGGAGACCGCACTGTGCTGGGACTTCAGCATGGCGAGTTTCTTCGAGGAAACCCGGAAGCCCCGCTCGTCACCATTCCTCAGATCGTCCTTGGCCTTGGCCCGGGCGGTATCCTCCTTGTTCGAATAATCCTTCTCACGCTTCTCAAGGCGGTTTATCGCCATAAGGAGCTTCACCTTCAGCCCTTCGGGGCTGCTCTTCTTCTGCCACATCTTTTTCACCTCATAATATATCCTTTTGTACTCGACCTATTTTTTCTTCGACCGCTTCGCCGTTCCTGTTGTTCAGTTCCACGAGGATTGTTTTGAGCGTAGGGTCCTCGTCAGCCATCTTCAGAATTTCCCAGAGAAACAGGATAGCCCAATGTGTGGACCAGGCCTCCCTCGGGCTCATTTGTGGGTCTTCGGCAACGACCAGGTGGGACCGGAGGAACCGGATAAGAGACGCGAGGAAATTGGGGTCTGCGTTAATGGACCATCGAAGGGAGGCCACTAGGGCGAGGCCCTCATTGCAGTCCTGCTCGTTGTAGGGAAGCTGGGCCGTCGAGCACCGCGTCAGGTCGTCATTGGCCTCATGTAGACGGGCCATCACCGTCTCGGAGGATGCGAACCGTTCGATGGACGCACCGTGGTTTTTCGTTAATAGTACCACCCGGCACAGTCGTTGTCTGGGTAGCCGTTGGATGAGGTCTGCGAGGAGTTTGGCGATGATTGCCTTCAGATCCACTTCGACTGCATCATCGGACACAGTATTCTCAAAGATGCGCTCAAGATAGATGTAGAACGCCCGGGAGTGCGCGGGGACCTTTCCAATGATGTTCCTGATCCGTCGACGTACGACCGATGCCGTATGCTCATAGACCAGAAGTTTCTGGAGGTCTTTGCGTTCCCAATCGGGAGGGCCCTCGACGTGTTCATCCTCTTCGATGAGTACGACCTCTTCAAAAGTCGTCTCGTCCTCCCGGGCATCCCTCGAGACTGTAGGACCAGGCCCCTCTGCAATAGGTCTCTTTTCCATTCGTGAGGCCTTGCGGACATCCTTTTGAGATGGTTTACATTGGGCTACAGACTGGAAGGAACGCCTGCGGCGCATAGCGAGACCTATGGAGCGATTCGGGATCCTCTTGCGCCTCAGGGCATGGCAGGACGGGCAGAGAAAAAGACAGGCGCCTGATGCGATGACACGAACCCGCCGACCACGGCACAAGGGCACACCATGGTCACAAATGCTGCAAGGGAAAAGTGCGGATGCTGTGACCTTTGGGTAATGTTGCCTGGAATGCGATTGCGTCATGAACTGGCGCCACCTACCCGGCTTAGAAATGGGGCCTTTACTTGAGCTGGACGAGGTCATCCCGTCGGACCTCCAGTGGCACGATCTGGGGTTCCTTCACGCAGCGAGCCGCCCTCATGAGGCTTTTCAGGTAATCCTCGAGGAGGTTCCGGTATGCGGTAAGCTCTTCGATCGGGTACCCGCCCCATGTCTCAAGGAGCTCCGAAAGTCCCTTCTCCTTGAGGTCGTCGAACTGCTGGATGTAGAAGTGGATATCCTCGATGTCTGCACCACCAACCAGTGCAAGGAGCTTGGTATCCAACCCGAGCTTCTCGTTCCCTTGGGGCTGTATCTTTATCATGTAGTCCCTGAGCTGCCCGTACTCTAGTTCAAAGACCTCCATGATGGCCTCGTTCACCACCTTCCTGTACCTCAGGTCCGCGCAGCCGTCCGCCATGTATATTGCAAAGACCATCTTGGCCGAGGTCGATTTGAGCCTTGCAGCGGCCCCGTTCACGCCAAGGTTCATGCCCGGGACCCGGCCGCTGAGGAACCTGAGGGAACCTTTCACCGTTTTGAGCACCATGGTCAGGTCCATGTCATCAGGGTGGTAGTCCACGAGTATTGGAACTATGAAGAATGGCAGGAGGCAGAGCTCCTTAAGGTCCGGCCGGTTCGACATAGTTATCTTTACCTGGTTCTTGGCGTCCGGGTTCAGCAAGAAATAGTTGCAGAGGAGGGCGGGGAGTATGAGGGTCTTGATGATCCGCACCACCATCAAGTTCGCTATAGGATAGAGCTCCCTCACCTCATCCGTAGCCTCTGGAGGGTCGTCACCCATTAGGGCCTCGTTGGACATGTAGATGGGTATGACACGGCTCCGGACCTCCTTATTCTCCAGATGGAGCTTCAACATGCTACCCATGCCCGCGATGAACTGCGCGACCCGCTGATCGACCTTGAAGCCCCCGATTATAAAAGACAGGATCTTGGTGTTCGGGAACCGCTCCACGAGATACTTGATCAGGATTGGGTGACCCCCCGAGGATGTCCCCCCGGCCGTTGAGCCGATGGTCACTATCAGGTTGGGCTGGGAGTCACCGCACTTTTGGGACACTCTCTCGGCGATGACCATTATGTCGTCCTGGGTGCATCGCTCCCCATTGCCCGTGCTCCCGCAACCGTCCAGGGGGATACCGTCCTCGTCGTCGCTTAGGCCGATCCACGCGATGTCCTCTATCGAATAGTTGTGTATGGCCCCAGACTGGTCACAATCGATATGGAGTGTGCACTCCCCGATCGCTTTGGCCATCAGCTTTGTCGAGAAGTCCATCTGTTCGACGGGCTGGTTCCTGATGGCATTGACCAGTAGGCTCTGGATCTTGCCACCGGCCTCGCCAATGGAGATGCACAACAGCTTGAAGTTCCTGATGACCATCGGGTTCGTGCGCCTCTGTTCCCTGTATGTGACAAGCGCCGCCTTCGCCTTCTCCTCGGGCGTCCGCTTCTCCTTCCCACCGTCCACGTTTGTATTCTCACCACTAGATTTGTTGTTTTTCACCATGTTCTTACCTCCAATGACTTTGTAGTCCTGCAGGTCCTCGGCCTAGGCCTCCACCGCAGAGGAACACGCAAGGTTCCGCTGCAGTATCATCGGTGCGGCGAGGAAGGTCACCTTCTTGTTCTCCCCTGGAAGCCCGACGTCTGGGTGGCCCTGGATTAGGAGCCTAATGGATTCCTCCTCGACCCCTGGGGGGATCTTGTACATATCGAAGACCAGAGCATTCGAGACCCAGCGGGAAAATATCTCCATGGTGATGGCCGTTGGGGCCCGTTCGAGCGATTGCACAGTTCGCTGGACCTCCTTTGCGAGAACCTCAAGGGTCGGATCGGAGGCCGGGACCTTGTCGAACAACTGCAGGTTCCTCTGTCCCTTCAGGACCATCGCGATCCGATCGACGGCCGTGATGCCCCTGCGGAATATGAGGCACACCCGAAGGAACCATCTGAAGGACTCAATGGACACATACTCCGAGGTCTGCAGCGTCTTGGAGAGCCTCTCGGCCAAGGGCCCGAGGTCTATTAGGGCCTTCGCCCAGTCGGCTTCCTTGTCCTTCACCTTGAGGAGGATATCCATCAGGGAGAACCTGCGGCTCGTGCCGGGAATGACCGCCCGTGTAGCGTAATCCCTGAAATCCTGGCATTTCTGGCGTATATTGGATGTGCCCCTTTCCATAGGTTCCTTCATTGCATTCGAGATGCAGGACAGGAGATCGAAGCCTGCATCGAAAAGGGTCCGCAGGCCCACGAAGTTATCGATACCGTCAGGCTCGAAGACCATCAGACCGATGCTGTGCTTGATTTTCTGAGCCTGCGAGGCCTTGGACGAAAGCTCGATATACTCATTCCAGGACGATGACAAGGCCTTGGCGATGCCTGACCAGGCCGCGAAATGCGCTTCGATCCCGGCGAGGACCAGCCCGTCTGGTGAAGGGGGCTCAATCTTGCACTCCCTGCCGAGGAGACTCTTGCAGACATTCAGGCGGTCCGCTAGTTCAAGGTGGATGCCGATGCAGGCCGAAAGGATGTCTTTTTCTATGCAGGTACATAGTGCGTCGATCTCCTTGATGTCGTCTGACACGAAGGTCGCAGTGAACCTATAGTCGGAGATTCTCTGGCCCGGATCCGGGACGAGGGACTGCATGCACCGCGGGACCTTCGCGCTCACTTCGACCACCTTGTGATCCCGGTAACCGAGAAGCACCCCTTGTGACCTGATGGCTGCGAACCTGTTGAGATATACCTCCAGGTATCCCTCGGGGTCGCCATAGAATCGGTCACGCTCGAAAACATAGGCGGGAACGAGGGAGCCGAGACCACGGTCCAGGAGGACCATGGAGCACTCCTTGGCCCTCGCCGATATGCCGACGGCCATGCTGGCGAGCAGGGCCTGATAGAACTCCCACTGGGTCTTGTAGGCCTGCTTCGCCTCCTGACCGGTCCCTCCTTCCACCACGGGTGGCGGTGGCTGGAGGGTCAGCTTGAACCGTGCCTCGTAGAGCGCGCCGATCCTGGTGGCCTTCCCGTTGATAGTGTGGGCCTGGTCGTTGTGGATCTTCTTCGTCGATTCCTCTAGGGTATAAAGGCTCCCGAACCTCGAAACCGTGAGCTTGGCCAACTTGGAAACAGGTATCCCTATGACAGCAGCCGTGGAGGAGGTCTTGAAGAAGTCCGGCTTGATCTCGAGTATCTGGCAATCAGTGTCCTCCAGTCGGTCGAGCAGGTATGTCTCGAAGGCCGCCCTGTTCTCCTGAAGGGCCTCGGACCATGCCCTGAGCCGGGCCAGCGCGGAGAGGATAGAGGAGCAGCTTTTACCAGGGACGGAAGGGGCTTCCGGTGGCCGATAGATAGCCGCTATAAGGTCTTTCTCCTCCTCGGATATATGCGGGGAGGAGACGTACTCTATGACGGCATTCTCCGTCTCGGTCTCCATCTGGACCAGGTGCAGGTACAAGTTGATGAAGAGTTCCTTGCTCCTCCGCTTCAGGAGGGCCAGGGACTGTCGTGCCTCCTTTATTGTTGTGGGGTCGGCGGGGGTCATCAGGGGTGGAACGACAAGACCAGGGAGGTCCTTGGAGATGTTGTCCACCTGCTCCTTCAGGGTCGCGAAGAAGAAAGTGCACACACCCTTCGACTTTATCAGCCGGGCATCATAGTGCTTCCGGACGATGAGGCTTTCGTGTATCGCGACAGAGAGTGCGTAGGCGCTCTTGGTCCTGTGGTACCAGGCCTTAAGGGCGGGTCTGTCCTGTTTGTAGGTCCTCACGACCGTGAGCCCGCTGATGTACGTGGGGTCGATGGACGCGTCCCTGATGTCTTCGAGCGCGCCTGTAGCGAGCGAGCAGATGGTGGTCCACCGATCCGTTCTGGTGACCCTGGTCGCCTTCTCGAAGATCCGTATGTACGGAAGGAGCCTGTCGCCGAGGAATTTGATGTTCTCTGGCTCGAGCTGGCACCGCATCAAGTGACCGAGGTCCTTCTGGACCTCGTCCTCGGATGGCAACAACTTGATCGCGGCCTCTGAGAACCTGACCTTCGAGACCTTGGACAACCGAACGATCTCGTCGAGGACCAGGAAATAGGCCCGTTCCAGAATGGGTGCGACCTCGTGCTTTATAATGCGAAGACCCCAAAAGGCCCATTTCTTGTCGAGGTTCATCATCATCGCGGAGGCCCGCACAAGAAGGGTCTTTGCCTTCGCGAGGTTTCGGCGGCCCAGGTCATCGGTTTCGCGCTGGAGACCGTCGATGAGACCGAGCATCTCCCCGATGACCGCCATGTGCGGGAGGAATGATACGATCGCAACCCTATACTTTCTGCCAATACAGCCCACCATTTCGAACAGTTTTAGAAATCCGCCAATAACTATTGTGCTTATTTCCATCCTACACACCATCCTTCCAATCATTACGAGATATACCGCACATCGAATCTAGACCCTAGGGCGACCGCGACATCGCCGTTGACATTCGGGACCCTGCCCTCCGCGAGGGCAGAGGCAAGGTTCACGGCTGCGAGGGTCTCCTGCTGGAGTTCCCTGAATTCGTCATCGTCGAAAATCCCGTTCTCGGTCATGGCTGTGATGACCGGGAAGATCTTCCGAAGCACAGTCACCTCTTGCTCGAAGAGGCCTCTGGCTTTGATTGGGTCCTCGTTCTTCACCGTGATGGCCTCTCGGTGGGCCTGTCCGGCTAGGGCCTTTAGGGTCTTCAGGTCAAGATGGAGAAGGATGACCGGTCTCAACTGATCCCCGTCACCCTCCTCCGCGAGAATCTTTGCCCGAGCATCGTTTAGTAAGGGGAGGGCCCTGTTGAAATCCTCCAGGGCCAAGAGTTTGTCAACCGTTGCGAGGGCGAGCTTCGCCGTCGAAGATCGCACCATGGACTTGACCATTTTGGTGAAGTCCTGAATTGGCCAGGCATAGAATGCGTGGTCCCGGAGGTTGGTGGCCGATTCAAGGAGGCACTCGCACTCACTCAGAAGAAGGAAGATTGCCATATCGTCGGTTGATTCGATACGGGCAAGTTTCAACCGGTCTCCTTCAGCGAGGGCTACCGCGCGGAGGGACGACGCATTACATGATACGGACTCGACCTCTTCACGGGTCTGTTCCGAGACCGTGATCGCCCCAGCGATACCGAGCATCCCTTGCAGGAGAAGTAGGTTGTTGTCCTCGGACCTGAGCTCCGACTCCAAAGATGTGACGAAAGATTTGGTCTTGTCGGTCTTCCGATCTTCGGTTGTTTCGTTTCGGCAGTTGTTGTTGAAGAGGTCGACCAATTCCCTGACCTTGTCATAGTGTAGCTTCAACCCGAACTTTGACATAGAGCAGATGGTCCGGGCGAGCTGTTCGTTGAGGTGTGTATATTCGACGTCCCCGGGGGCGCCGACGAAGATGCTTAGGATCTGGTCTACGACCCCGTAGATGACACTGTCGCAATGCGGGCGCTCTGTTTCAAGCCCGTACAGAAAAGCCGTAGAGAGTTCAAGATTCTCGCCATCGCGAAGCTTGGACACGGTCTCGACGATGGCACACAGCACCCTGGCGGAGCCAATTAGTAACTTGACATCGCGCACGTTCTTGAACGGTTCGAGTTCACGGACCACGGCATCAAATCTGGCTGGGTCAATGTCCCCTTGGGCGAGGTCGTCGACCGCATCGATAAACATCTTACGTCCAGATGACAACTTCGCCAGTACCTTGGCGCTCATGGCCGAGGAGGCATAGTCCTTGGCCCTGGACGGGTCCAGATCCATCGCCTTCTCGAAAAGTTCGATGGCCACCTGGTACTTGGCCGAAAGGTTCGGGCGATTGGCATCGAGGACATCCTGGTCCTTCACCATCACAACGGCGGCAAGATAGCAGGCCCTCGATTCGAGGAGCCGGTCGAGTTGTTCGAGTGGAGATAGGTCATTCCCGGCCTCGTTCCCACGCGCCTGGATGATGGCGGTTTTTATCGAGCCCTGGGCGTCCGAGAGCAGGAGCTTCGCCGCTAGAAGATGCCCGGTGGTGTACAAGTGTTCGGCGCTCGCCCATTTGAGGACCCCGTCGATCCATAAGATATACAGTTCATTGATCCGCTGGCCGTGAATCTGGTTTCTTCCAAACCACGCGAGCGCCCTGAGGGCGTCGCCGAAAAGACACCCCTCCAAGTGTATCTCTTCCTGAGCCAGTAAAATAATCTTCCGAAGGTCTTGCTCACGAACCTCTGAAAACTCCCTCCACATTGTCATGTTTCTACCTCCTAAATGCATTTGAGCCCTGCGGAATTTGAAACCACGAGAACGCTCATTTTAGTTGGAAAAAAAATTGGGGGATCGATGGCAATCCCCCGCAAAGAATGGACCTATCTCCTTCTTCGATATCTGAGGGGATGAAATACTTCAGCCCATGTGTAGAATAGAAGGTCCACTTGGTCTACTTCTTCTTGCTGAAGGCAACGAAGAAGGGACAGAGACCGCACTGGCGAGAGCATAGATAGTTGTACTTAGAGCCCTCGACAATGAGGCCCGGATGGAATACATGGCCACAGCAACCACGGCCCACCATAATATCACAACCTTTGGTTGGCCCATTCCCCGGATTTCAACCAAGGATAGGCTATTTTAATTAGGTAACTTAGATCCTTAAAAAAAATCACAAGGAAAAGACCTGTGGGCCTATTCCACCCCGTTTTAAGAGATACTTCTATTAATTCCCGCCTAATTACCCCGGATTCTTTCTGGAGCCTCCAGCCTCGGTACTTAAATCCAGGCCACCCCTGCCCACAGGTGCTTGAAAATAATTTTTATTCGCCCGAGATTCACACTCGGTCCCCGCTTGCGCTTCATCGCACAGGTCGCCTTGCCCGTGCTCATGCGTTCGCTCCCTGCCAGTTCTTCGCACCCCATTCACAGATGCTGGGCCTGTGTTAGGTCTGCGCGTTATTACTGGTTTTACGGTGCCGATGTTGACATTAATTCTATAGAGGCGCGTATAATAATTTTCCGGTAATAGTTGGAAAAACATCATGATTTAGTTTAAAAAATTGAACATCTTTTAATTATGCCCATAAATACCTTAATTCATATATTAAAACAATATTTATATCAGATATAAAATAGAAACAGAAAATATTAATAATTGTTTAATTAATATCATAACAATGGTAAGAAAAAAGGAAAAACCCGAAAACGGAGTAAAAACTTTTGAAATGCTCTGTGATGAGTGGGATGTAGAATTACTTCCCAGAGGTTTTAAAAAGGAAAAAATGGAGCACCTTAAAAATATAATAGATGAAAAAGATAGATATGATAGAAACAAACAAGGAGATAATAAAGAGGATCTTACATTTTACAGGCTGGAAAAAAGAAATCCACTTATTTTTACCGCGGGCATACCAGGACCAATTTCTATTATCCATATTCTATGGGTCCTGAATCTAAAGGAATTAAAAATGGCTGGATTTGATATTTGTATAGTTCTCTACGATGATATTTTGATTCAAAACAAGGATTTTTCGGAGCAAGAAAAAAAAGATAAGTTAAAGGAATTCATCTCTTTTCTCACTAATTTTCTCGGCGAGGGTGGAACAGCGAAAGGATTTGAATATCATCTTTTAACAGATATTATCCAAATTGTCTCTTTCGAGAAAAATGAAGATTATAATAATTACATGAAAAATTTTATTGGTGAAAAAGGAAAAGTCGAATATCCAACAGCAGAGAATAAAAAATTGAATCGTATACAAACAAAAGTAGATTGGCCTCCAGAAAAGCTTAATAAAATGTGGATCGACGCAAATATATTCCGTCCTCGTGAAATGACACTTTTCGAGTTTATATTATTTATAAAAGAATTTTTCCTTGGGAATATGGTATCAAAAACTGTACTTCGTAACAGATTGGTCGACCTATTTATAATAGGTCAGGATCGTGAACGTTTTTATCATGACATTATTGAATTTTTAACAATTAACAGCACCAGGGAAGAGAAAATTATCCAAACTCCAGCAGTCCTAGTTCTTCCATCTTTCGAGTGGTTTTCTCAGGAGAATGACCCCAATGTTGGGTTAGACTTTGATTCAATTACTAAAATGGTAAAAAAAGAATTATTAAAAAATAATGAGGTCTCTAATGAAGATCGTAATAGAATGTTGAAGGTAATTGATAAATTAAATATATTAGAACGTGATTGGTTATTCGAAAGTTTATTACAATATTTAGAGAAAGATGATGGAACAAACAAGGATGAAATCTATAAAAGTCGGTTGAGCGATTTAGAAAAAGAATTAAATGGGGTGGGGAGGGTTTTATCCGGGGAGAAATTTTGCGAAACATTTGCAAAATATCTTTATAATGTTTTTGAAATCGCAAAAAAGATTGTCGACATTCCTCGATTCAGGAGATACCGTTCTCTTGATGATGACGAGAATATTACGGATATCGTCAGAACTTTCACCGATAAAAATATTTCCATTATTTTAGCGATATTATCTGATTTTGATGAGCACGGAGACCCAGTTTCTATGAGATTAAGGGACATAGTAAAAGATATAATGTTTCTAGAGAAAAAAAACGATGAGATGAAAAAATCTTTGAATACGACTGTATCGAATGCCTTAGGAGAATTATGTAATAAAGGTATAGTTAGAAAAAATAAACAAAAGGGCGAATATCAAATCGAAAATGAGATATTTTCCGTCGATTTTAAAAGAAATACTTACTTACGAATGGCAAACATTTCTAGGGATAAAATAATAGAATTAAAAAAAATAAAAAAAGCGCCCGAGAAATTTGATGAACAATCGGCAGAATAACACAGATACTAGATAATTCATGTTGTTCACAATAAATTCCTTATAATTGTTAAGGTTTTAATTATAGGCAATACTATTTTAATATGAATGTTTTAATAGACCTATTTCTTTTGGTGGACCGGAAGAAATGAAAAGGATAGATGTTCAATGGAAACTCGCAGAATAATTAAAAACCTTATTAGGGCCATTGAAAAAAATAGGAATGACATCCTCATCGCAGGAATTGTAGGAAGCAGGGCATCCAGAGAATCAATCAGAGATACAAGCGACCTTGACGTTGTAGTAATATTTAAAAATCCCCCCCGCAGAGATCCTTCGAACTCCCAAAAACTTATTTCCTTAAAGAAATCACTTAATGTGTTCATTAAGGAAGAGAGAAAAACGCCACTTCAGATTGTACCGACCTTCAGGGTCGAAGAGTTGGTTAGGGCAATTCATGGGAATCGGGTTTTTATAATCCATCTTTTGACATATTCATCCCTGAGAATCTTTGAAAGATACGAAAATCCTTCGGTAATCCGTGGGTTTGCAGAAACAATTAAAGTGAAAATAGGGAACCCATCGCGCCTAGATGTCATAAAACGGCGTCGGCTTCCATCCTTCGAGAAGAGGATTGGTTACATCCTACAAATATTGCAAGAAACTTATTTTTTCATGTCCCGGGGAGCCTGTAATGACCGACTTCAGAAAGAATTCGTGGAGAAACTCAGATTTGTCGTCCGCTTCACATGCATGGAATTCTTCGTTGAACGGGGGGTTCCATTTTCCGACGCATTGAAGTGGCGTTATCTTCTGGATCATAGAAGAGAACTACCAGCGGGGGGTTCTCTCCTGGTGAAGGTTTTTAATCTCGGAGAATGCAGAATAGCCCAACAAGAGCTCGAAGATCTCTATCGAAAGGCATTCCAATTTATAAATATTTTTTTAAAAATGAAGAAAATAGTCAGGAAGAAAAAGGAGAGACGAACATGAATAATAATTCAAGTATTGTACTTTTAAAAAGATGATAGCGTCTCAGGGCCCTTCTTAGGCAAGAAGATGCAAGAAAAAATAAGACATGCACGAATCGCCCATATAGGGATTGGTGGCAATGGTAGTCTCGCCGCCGAAATGCTGGTCAAATTGAAATGTGAAAATCTAGTTCTTGCCGACCCTGAGTGTGTTGAAGCATCCAACCATAGTCAACAGAAATACACAAAACGGGATATTGGATCATTAAAGTTCAAGGCGTTGAGAAAATGGCTCTTGTCCATTAACCCTGGGGCAAAAAATGAAATCCGGCCAAAAGTGTATGGGTACGACACAATTAACAATAAAGGATGAAACAGACGAACCACGCGAAGGGGAGGTCGGCCCGCCGTCACAGCCAGTGCTTCTTCCAGAAGTATGTCAGCATGGTCACGGCCGCGGTGATACTTATGCCTAGGATGAGCGGATAGCCCCAGGGCTCCGTGAGCTCGGGCATGTATTTGAAGTTCATGCCGTAGATGCCCACCAGGAAGGTCAGCGGGATGAAGATGGTGGCTATGACCGTCAGGACCTTCATGACGGCGTTGGTCTTGACGCTGATGCTCGACAGGTAGATGTCCAGCGTGTCCGAGACTATGTCATGGATGATCTCGATGGTATCCACGACGCGGATGATGTGGAAGTAGATGTCCTTGAGGAACATCACCGTCGTTTCCTTGATGAGGGGTGACTCCGAGGTCTGCAGGTCGTTGACGAGCTCCCTAGCGGGCCACACCACCTTCCGCAGGTAGATGAGCTCCTTCTTGAGTAGGTGCATGACCGTCAGCATCTCTGGTGCCGGGTCCATGACCACTTCCTCTTCGATGTCCTCGATCTTCTCACGCATGCTGTCCAGGATTACGAAGTAGTCGTCGACGACGGCGTCGATGAGCTTATAGGCCAGGTAGTCGGAGCCGCTCTTCCTCAGTCGCCCGCGGCCTGTCCTTATCTGGTCCCTGATAGGGCCGAAAACGTCCCCGACGCGCTCTTGGAAGGTCACGATGTAGTTCGGCCCCAGGATCATGCTCAGCTGCTCGATGATTATCCCGGGCTTCTCGAGATACAGCATCTTCATGATGATGCAGATGTATTCGCACGAGTCGTCGGCCTTGGGCCGCGTCTCGTTGTTCAGGATGTCTTTGACTACGAGCGAGTGGACCTTGAAGTTGGCGCAGACCTTCTCGACGAGCTCCTTGTCGTAGATGCCGTCGATGTTTATCCAGCGGAAGGTCCCTTCCTTGGGGGGGACGCACTCCTCCGGGCCGTCCACGTTGCGTTCCTGGAACGAGGTCGCGTCGTAGTCGAAGATGGTTATCTTGACCTTTCCGGGCCTCTTCTCGACGAACTTGCCCATGGAGGTCTTGGTCACGCCCTTGCCTTTGGACCTTATGGTTATCAGTTTCACCATTAGGACCATCCCCCGGGGCCGGCCTTGGCTGGCCCCGCCCATCACGGCCCGTGATGGTTCAGCGTTCTATTAATCCTTATCCGCGCCGGGCCGGCCTTCCCGGTCGATGGCGTAGAGCCTCTGGTCGTCGGGGAACTCCGCGTCGTGGACCATGCGCTCGTACCTCATCCCGAGCTTCTCGGCGACCCGTACGGAGGCCTGGTTCCTCGGGTCCACCAGGGCCTCGACCCTGGCCCAGGCGGTCTGCTCCAGCACGAACCGTAGCATCCTGCCAGCGGCCTCGGTGGCGTAGCCCTTCCCCCACTGCTCCCTCATTATGCAGTAGACGAGCCGAGGGGAATCGTCGATGGCCCGCTTCTCGAGGCCCACGAACCCCGCGAGGGGGTCGTGGCCCCTCTCTGTGACGCCCACCATGGAGCTCGCGTCCTCCTCGACATGGTAGCTCGTTATCCACTGGGCCAGGATGTGGGGCATGTGGCCCTGGACCAGCACCTGGTACACGATGCCCGGGGCCAAGAACGCGCAGCATTCCTTGTGACCGAAGAAGCGCATGAGGTCGCCGAGGTCCTCCTCGCGCAAAGGTCGGAGCACGAGCCGTTCCGTCCGCATAGATTCAGGGACCAGCATCGCTGCGGGCAAGGGAAGCGAACGGATAAAAAGGTATTGAGGGCAGGTCCCTAGCCCTCGATCATCCCGGACCTGGTGCAGTAGTTCAGTCCGTCCTTGAGCTCCACCATGAGGTTCATGTCCTTGCTGGCCTGGATGTTGGTCTTGGTCAGGTCGAGCTCGATCTCCATCCGGTGCTGGTCGCCGAAAGCCGTGACCCCCTGGACGGTGTGCAGCTCCCAGGAGTCCTTGCCCGAGTCGTAGTCGTAGATCCCGATGCTGGCCTGTTCGATCCTGCCGTACTTGCCGTGCACGATGATCGCGTAGTCCGCGCCGATGGGGCCCAGGTTCTTGCCCGTGGTCGTCTTGTTGTCAGCGTCGATGTAGACCATCACCACGGCCTCGCCGGTCCCGGGGCAGCCCGGGCCCTGCGAACAGGTCCCGTTCATGGTCCAGAGGCCCGGCGCGGCCAAGCCTGCGAGGAGGTCGCCAGTGACCTCGATATCTAGCTTCACATGGCCCGCGGAGACCACGTCGGACCTGACGGCCTTGAGGTCTATGTCAGGCCTGGGGCCGCCCCCGGCGTAGAGATGCTCGTCGGAGTTGACCGTGCTCCAGTCCCCGAAGGTCCCGTCCACGGTCGGCTCCAGCGGGGTCCTGTTGATGTAGGACATCGCCTCTTCCTGCTGGACGGTATAGAGGGCCGAGGGCGAGTTCTTGAAGGTGATGTTCGCGGTGGATGTGACCATGGCGCCCAGGGCCTTCCCCGAGGCCTTGTCCCAAAGGTCCATCTTGAGCGTGAGTACCACCGGCTGCGAGGCCGTCACGAGGAGATTGGGCGAGAAGGTGATCTCCTCGAGGTTCGTCCCGGGAACGTCGGAGAGCTTGCCCGAGTCCACCCGGACGTCGCCGCTCCAGAGGGTGACGAGCGAGACATCGCCCACGGGCCCCTGCCCGAGCCTCGTGAACTTGACCGTTTCGAGCTTGTCGTCGCGGCCCTTGGCGTCCATCTGGATGGTCGTGAACACCTGGCCCTTGGTTCCCGGGGCCACGGGCGTCTTGGGCGCCTTGAGGTACTGCGTGACTGCGATGCCGCCCGGCTGGAGGCCTATGGGCGCGTCGCTCATGTCGGTGGCCCCGGACGGCGACCGCAGCATGAACCGTATCGATGGCTTTGACGCCTTGTTCAGTCCGAGGGCGTTAAGGCCCGACACGAGCTCGAGCTCGGACCCGGAGGCCTTGGCCTTCAGGCCTCCCGTCTCCTTGAACCCGGTCCAGTCCTGCTGCGAGGCCGACTGGTCGAACGAGTAGGCCTTGGCCTCCTTGACGACCCCATCCCAGCCCTTCATGCAGAGCATCTTCTCGGCGCCCATGCTCGCGACCTTGTATCCCGTCGTGTCGTTCCGGTCCGCGTCGACGAAGACCACGGCGTAGGCGGGTTCGTTCTGGGTCCCGGAAAACATCTTCCCGTTGGCCCTCATGTAGAGGTAAACATCGCTGCCTTGGAGCTGCACAGCGTAGTCCTTGACCTGGGTCCCGGCCGGCGCCGAGGCCAAGACATCGTCCGACTGCATGGTGACCTGGTCCCAGTCGCTGAACTGGCCGTCCACGGCCAGCGGGACCTTGGGCAGGAACATGACGACGACAACGGCGAGGATGAGTATCAGCACGATGGCGATGGGAACGATGGCAGGGCTCTGGAGCAGGCCCTTCCTGCGCGGCGGGGGCCTCTTTGCGGTGCCCTTGGGCCTCTTGCCCTTGGTCCCCTTGGCCTTGCCCTTGGCGGCCTCGGGCCCCTTGACCATTTTGACCTCGCCCTGGTCCCCGACCGTGACCTCGGGCCGCTCCTTGTCCTTCCGGATGCCGTGACGATGTGAGATGTCCTCGATAGGTATATTGGCGTCCGGGACGGCCTCGTGTGCCTTGGCCTCGTCAGTGGCCATGGTCAGCTTTGTGCCGCACAGGGGGCAGACCTCGGAGACGGGGTCTATGATGCCACCGCACACGGCGCAGACGATCTCCTCGCCGGAGCCGAGCTCGAGGCCGCATTCGGGGCACTTGGCCAGGCCATCCTGGAGCTCCGCGCCGCAGTCGGGGCAAAGCAACGGGGCCTTTTTCTTGACTGGGACGATATCGGGGGTCTTGGCCTTGGGGAGCTTGGACCCGTAGAGCTCGTCGGTAGAGGCGCCGACGGAAGGCCGCTTTCTAGGGCTCTTCTGGGAATCCTTTTTTACGACCTCGACCTTAAAGTCCCCTTTATCCTTGGTCTCCGTCTTCTGCTTGACGTCGCCCTTCTTCTTGGAGGGGTCTGTGGACTTCTTCGATTCCTTCTTGTCTGAGGCCATAAGAAACCCGTGGTTAACCGAATTGGCTTATATGATATAATAATTACGTATATGAATTAATAGTGAAAGTTCCACTGGACCCCCCCTTTCATTAATATAGGACCTCCGACAAACCATTGGAAGGAGGTCGGAGGTCCATGGCCCTTAAGAATGGAAGGGACGAGCTCGCCAGCAGCGCCTTGCATGCGAGGCACCTCACGGCCCGTGGGACGCTAGAGATCGGGTTCGGCCTCATGGACAGGTCGATAGAACTCAAGGCCAAGAAACTCGGGGCCGGGACGGAGGGTACCGTCGGGAGGATATGCCAATACCTTGGGGCTCATGATATCGTGAATGTTCTGGTCGGGGGTGCCGCCGTCCTGGCGTTCGGGGTCCTCCGGACCGTAGGCGACCTGGGGCTCGTCGTCGGGCTTCGTCCCAGGGCCATCGAAAGGTTCGTGGACATCCTTGGAATCGAGGGGTTCAGGGCGGACCTGGAAGGGCTCGAGGAGGCCCTGGACCAGAGGACCCGATTTCCCCTGAGGCAGGAGGGGAACGGTCTTTCCCTGTCGCTACGCGGGGCCTATTGTAAGAGGGACAGGTCGCTCATTGAGGGCCGGAAAGTCGTGGAGCTCCATGGTGTGGCCTTCCCGCTGGAATCGCCCGAGGACGCCATCGCGGATTACCTCCGTTCGGACCGGGCCCAGGATGTCATGGACGCGGAGGGAATCTACCTCCGTCAGCACCCATGCCTCGACATGGACAGGCTTGAACGCATCTGTAAAGCGCTCAAGGTCCGACGAAGGCTCGCGCGCATGAGGAAAAGGATGGGGCCCTATCTCGAGCGGTTCGACAGGCACCTGGGGTCCGTGGGACCGTGATGCCCACAAACGGGCATCCTTGCCTAAAAACATTTTTAACCCCTGAACACAGTTACCTTTCCGCTGGCCTAGGTCGGCAGGGGTGTGGGTGATGAGCGGCAAGATCGGTCAACTGAAGGACCTTCTCGGTAAGATCACCCAGAACCCGGATGTCCGGGGCTCATTGGTAATCAGCAAGACGGGCCTCGTGATATCGGCGAACCTCAAGGACAAGATCCAGCAGGAGACCTTCGCGGCCATGGTCGCCACCATGCTAGGCGCCAGCACGGCCGCCATGTCGGAGTTCAGCAAGGGCGAGCCGAGCTACATACTGGCCGCCGTGGCCGACGGGACCCTCATCGCCATGGACTCGGGGCCCAAGGCCATCCTCGTCACGATGATGGGCACGGCCCAGGGCGTCGACAAGGTGCTCGAGGCCATGAGGACCGTGCGGGACGAGGTCAAGGAACTCGTCAGATAGGCCTCGGTCTTATCTCAAGAACACAATGGTCTAGCCCTAGGCTTGCCACCACGGGGCCCTCTTGGCGAAGAACTCCCTCACGGCCGGTACCGGGTCCCTCTCGAACCTGAGGCCAGGGATCCTTTCCGAGAAGGAGAGCGCCCGCGAATCGAGGATGACCGCGGCGCCTATGTCGGTCTCGCTGCGAACAAGGCGCCCGAGGGTCTGCATGAGCTTTCGCTCGGTGGGACCTTTGACGATGTACTCCCAGCCCTTCTGGAACCTGCGGTCGTAGAAGAACTGCAGGGCCTTGAGCCTGGCCGTGGGCTTCGGGTAGGGTATCCCCACGATGAGCGCCATGTCCAGCTCCCGCTCAGGGAAGTCCATCCCTTCGCTCACGCGCCCGCCGCAGACCGCGAGCAGGATGGCCCCCTTGGCCTCGGGCACGGCCGTGGCCGCCTTGAACGCCCCGATGGTCTCCATCAGCAGGCCCTGGTCTCCCTGGGTCTCGACGAAGACCTTGCGGCCCAGGGCCTCGAGCTCGCGGGACAGGCCCAAAGAATCCATCTTGCGCATCAGCTCGAAGGACGGGAAGAACAGTGCCGTGTTGCACGGGACCCTCCCACAGACATCGACGATCAGGTCCTTCATCCGTGGCACGAGGGTCGGGTCCCCCTGCATGGCCTCGTACTGTGTGGTGACCACATCGGTGTAGGCCACGAGCAGGTTCTCCTTTGCGAAGGGGCTCGGGAAGGTCTTCAGGGCCGTGGCCGTGGAGGGGAGCCCGACGGAGCCACGGTACTCCTCGAGCGGCGAAAGCGTGCCCGACATGTGGATAGTGTGCGCCATGGATGTCAGGGCCTCGGAGGCCATGCTGGGGTCCATGCAGTAGGCCTGCACCATGGCCTGTTCCCGGTCCCGCCGGACGAGCTTGACGTAGGCCTCGCCCTCGAGGGCGGACCAGGCGCCTAGAAAGGTTGCGACCCGGCTCAAATAGGAGCGCGGCAGCCTGGCGGCCTTGCGCTTGGTCTCCTTGATGATCTCGCCATGGACCATGAGCTCCTTGATGAGGCCCTGGAGCCTGGGGCTAGCCATCTTAAGCCTCGACATCAGCTGGACCATGAGCTCCTCGTCGGGCACGAGGCCGTCCTCGTCGACGATGTAGTCCTTCTCGATGCTCAGGATGACCTCCTCGACGGCTGCCATGAGCTCCGAGGCCCGGATGTCGCCCGCGAGGCGCGGGTCCCCGTTCTCGTGGGCCTCGGCCGCGGCCCTGCGAAGGGATACCTGGCCCAGCTCTATGGAGCGCAGCTCGCGCAGGAACTCGGGCAGGTTGTGGGCCTCGTCGACTATGAGGACCGTCTCCTTGGGTTCCATCTTTGTCCACTCGAGCAGACGGCCCCGGATGTGCGGGTGGAAAACGAAGATGTAGGGAGCTACGACGACGGATGCGCCGGGCATGAGCCTCTTGGCGAGCTCGTAGGGGCAGATGCCCTTCTCCTCGCAGTGTTTGACGAGCTCTTCGATGGTGGGCAGCTCGTCTTTGACCCACCGCATGGTCCGTTCCATGTCCGTCGACAGCAGTGCCATGTAGAACGGGCATCCGAGGCCCTTGTCGGTGGCCTTCTTCGAGAGGGACATCTTCTTGAGGTCCCCGCACAGGGCCGACAGCTCCTCCGGGCTGCCCTCGACCCAGTCGGGCCGGGACTTTACCAGTGGGCACATGTTCCCGCGGCCCTGGATGCCCATGCCGAGGACCTTCTTTTTGGAGGCCTTGACCACCTGTCGCAGCTCCTTCATGACCTGGAGCTGCTGCGAGTTCGTCCTCGTCGTGTAGATGACACGCTGGCCTCGGGCCAGGGCCGACTCCAGACAAGGGACCAGGGTGCAAATGGTCTTCCCCGAGCCCGTCGGTGATTCCATGACCAGGTGGGTGCCAGGGCCCTGCTTGTCGACCTCGCCGTCGAGGAGCCCCCTGACGGTCGATAGGATCGCCTCTTGGTGGGGCCTTGGCCTATAAGGGAACATATCCTGCTCATCGGTCATGGAAGGATACCGCAGGTAGGAGCGTGCCCGGGCCTATAAATATGTGGTGGAGGGTAGAGTGAAAGTACCGGCCATCGAGGAAATGGCCGTGGCCCTTCGTAATCGTGGAAAATTAAAAATGGTCCCGATTGACAAAAGGCCACAATCTCGACGTTATAAGGGCTAGGATGGTCGCCTACATGCCGTTGGTGAGGCCATTGCTTCTTTGCCAAGCCTCTTCCGGGATTTCCGCGTAGACGGACAAGCCCGTGTCCATGAGGCTCTTTTCCTTGGCGTTGGCCTTCCTGACGAGCTCGATTATCCGGTCCTTCTTGAACAGCCAGTAGTGGATCCTCCACTCGCGGCCGTCGTAGAGCGTCGTTTCCTCGCGCTCTGTCGTCAGAAGTCCGGAGTCCTCGAGCATGTAGAAGGCGTCCCTGTCCTCGGGCTCCAAGACATTGTCGATTATCCTGTCGTTGAAGCCGAAGAAGTTCAGGACGTGTTGGGCCATCTCGTGGGCCGCGTCCTCCTCCATACCCCTGTGGTCTATGCTGTTGCGTATCGCTTTCGTGAGGTCGTCCGCGCTAAGAATGAACGTCCTCTCGTTCAGTTCTTCCATTGCACTATTCCCCCTCTCCCCGAGCAACTTTTCTGCTATCGGCCATTATATATTGTTTGTAAGGCTTTATATATCTTTTGTCGTTCGAAGGGAAACATATATCAATAATAATCGCTGGAAATCCAGCATTCCCCTGACGGAGAATCTATAAATGTGTTAGGACAATGTTATCGGGCAGACCATCTTGACATCATTGCTGACCGCCAATTTGAGATTATGAGAGCGCCGGATACTTCACGGTG
>Ga0315284_10003625_pt1 | contig 21977 bp, 16 predicted proteins | sample YL17G09_16_MG_FD_203696 | JGI IMG/M metagenome (GOLD analysis project Ga0315284, IMG submission 203696) | Sediment microbial communities from Yellowstone Lake, YNP, Wyoming, USA - YL17G09_16 | ecosystem: Environmental > Aquatic > Freshwater > Lake > Sediment | place: USA: Wyoming | collected... | reverse complement strand
GCCCACGCCCCCTCTGCCCGCGCGCGACAGCATCCCGCTGCCCGCCCGCCCGCTGGCAGTGGAGGCGTGCCACGGTGCCAGGGTGGCCCCCGCCTTGGGTTGGGTTGGCGGGATGGGTGCGGGAGGGAGAGGGGCGAGGAAGAGAGGAGAGGGGCGCGAGGCCCGGGGGCAAGCAGGGCGCGCCCCCGCCTTCTGGGCGCGCGTCCTCGGCTCCCTCCTTTTGCTCTCCCACCCGGCCTCATCCTTGCCGCCCCTCCACCCCCACGCGCGCGTGGGGGGTCGTCCACGGCGGGTAGTGGAGGAGCGGTCCCTAGGGGTGCGCAGGGGTGGGTCGGGCGGCGGGAAGGGCGAGAGAGAAAAAAAAGGGGACACGCACCGGGGAGAGAAGAGCGGGTTATGACCTCTCGCCTCGTCGCTCTTCTTTCTCCATTTTTTTTACACAGAAGAGTTAGAAAACAAGAAAAATTTTCTGAGTTGCATGGCTCCGCCACGCAACCCTTTCCCCACCCCGCCCGGCCGAGAGCCGACCCCCTCCACCACCACCACCCTCCCCATGACCCTGGCAGACCTCCCCGATGGCGTCCTGTGGGAGATGCTGCGGTGAGACGAAGGCAAACGAGGGGAGATGGCGAGCAGTGCTAGCCAATTTCTTAGTCCAATGTTTTTTTTGGCGTCTCGCAGCCGTCGCCTCACCACCCCCACCCCTCACCTCCTTCCAAACAAACCAGCGACCTGCCTGCACCATCGCTAGCTGCCTTGGCTGTGCAGGTAAACAAGGGAGAGAGCCTGCAAAATATTGGGCGCATCCGGGCGCCATTCAAAAAAAAGGAGGAAGCACCGGCGGCGCGGTGCGCGTGCCCCGCCACAACCTCACCCCCCACCCCCTCCCATTCACAGTGCACCCGCCTCCGCGCCCTCACCTCCGCGGCCGACCTGTGGGACGCCCTGGGCTCGTCCCGGTGGCCCCGCACCTGGCGGATGGCCCTGGCCCTGGCGGAGGAGGAATGGCGGGCGGGCCAGGCGGAGGCGTGTGTGCCGAGCCCGTCCTCCCTGCCCGCCCCGCTGGCCGCGGCGGCCCGCCTGGCCCGGCCGACGCCGCGCCGGGCGTACGCGGCCCGGGCGGCCCTGCCGGACGCCCTGTCCGATGGAGCTGAGGCCCTGGCCACCATCAAAGAGCGGGCGGAGGGCCTGCTCGCGGGCGCGCCGTCGCACGCGGGCCCCGCCGCGGCAGTCGCCTCGCTCGCTCGCGCGGGCGCGGCCACGACCGCCGCCCTGGCATCCGCCTTTGAGGACACCATGCGCGCCCTGTTCGCCGCAGGCCTGCCCGTCTGTGCCGACCCGGCCCTGCGACGGTCGGTCGAGTACCGGTGCGTCGCGGGCGTGGTCGGCTGGTGGGTCTCGGCCGCGCCGGCGGTCGTCGTCGGCTTTGCCCGGGCCGCGTCCGCCCGCCTGGGCGGCGGCGGCGGCGGCGGCGGCGGCGGCGGGGCCGGGCGCGACGGGGCGGGCGTCGGCAATGCGGGGGCAGAGGCGGCAGTCGGTGGCGGCGGCGACCCGTTCGCCGGGGCGGCGCCGGCCGCCCTGGTCGCCTGGCCGGACACGCCCTGGCGGGCGTCGGCGCTCGCCCTCTTCAGGTCCGCGGCGGCCGGCCTGCCGGGCGGCGGGGGCCCGGGGGCAGCGTCCGTCCTGGACCGCCTGGAGGCGGAGGCGGACCGGCTGGCGGCCGCTCTGGAGAGGCTGGCCCCGGACGACGACGGCGTCGCGGCGCCCGGGGCGTGGTCGTCCGCGGCGGAGGAGGGCGAGGACGGCGAGGGGTGGAGCAGCAGCAGCAGCGAGGAGGGGGAGGGGCGGGGCGCTCCCTGGTTTGCGGCCGCCACCGCCCCCGACGACGGCACCGCCCACGCCCTGCTGCGCTCCTTTGGCCTGTCTCCCTCCGTCTTTGGCGCGTGGGAGCGGGGCGGCGGCGAGTCGCCCGCGCCCGTCCACCCCGCGGCCGCGGGGCCGGGCGCCAGGCCGCGCGCGCGCACTCGCTCCCGCCTCGGCCTGGGCGGCGTCGCGCCCTCCCTCCCTCCCGCTGCCGCCCCGCCCCGGCCCTGCCTGGCGGTGCCGCACGGCGTCCCGGCCTCGCACTGGTGGTGGCATGGGCGGACGCCGGCCGAGGCAGCGCGGTCGCGCCACCAGGTGGGGCGGCAGGGCGTGGATGTGATGTGATGATGAATTTTTTGAAGGAAGGTTGCAGGAGAAGAGCCCCCTCTCCCCTCTCACTCACAAAACTGAGAAGGCGCACCCGCTTTTCTCTCCCAGACCACCACCCCATACCATGAAGCTCATCCACTCCACCCGGACCGTCGTCATCCCAGAGGATGTGTCCATCGAGGTCAAGGCCCGCAAAGTCCGGGTGAAGGGGCCGCGGGGTGAGTAAAAAACAGAACTGGAGAAGGAGAGAGCGGCGGCGGCGGCGGCGGCGGCGGCGATCGAGACGGCGCGGGCAGGCGGGAAGGGGGGACGCGCCGTCTGGGTCTCCTCTTCTCTCGCCCAGCCCGCCTGGCCGCGCGTTGCGAGACTCGGAGTGAGCTTGTGTGACCTGGTGGCGTTTGCGGGCGCGCTAGGTGGGGAGCCAAGTGACTTCTCTCCGCCCGGCCCCCTAGTGTGCCGGGGCCGAGCCGATCGGAGCGGGTGCACCCTCTTCCCCCCCGCCGCCTCCCCACACTCCACGCACCTCGCCTGCCCGCCCGGCTGCCCTGAGGGCACGCCCAGGCCGCCTGGCGATCGAATGGGCCGGGCAGGTCCCTGGTGCTGGGCCCCAGCCCACGCCCTTGGCGGGCCGCAAAGGCGAGCAAGCCCAGAGGCCGCCTGCGGGCCGGCCGCCGGCGCGTGCAGGCAGGGGTCTCGCCCCCCCACGGCTGCGTGTGTGCCCCCTGCCCCACCCCTGCTCTCCACAGCTCGAGCCACGCCCTCATCGGTGTGGCATGGCCTGGGCTTGCCTGTGGGTGGGTGGCAGGCGCCCGTCTGAACGCCCCCCAGGGACGCCCCTTGGAAGAGGCCTTCCCCCTCTCTCCTCTCGATTTGGGAGCCTTGACCTCCCCTCCCGTCTCAATCCTCTCTCCTCCCCGCCATCCCCCACCACAGGCACGCTCTCCCGGGACTTCAAGCACCTGGCCGTCGACATGTTCCTGACCGCCGACGAGGAGACCGGCGCCAAGGTCCTGCGCGTGGAGATGGCGTTCGGCAAGCGCAAGCAGCTGGCCGCCATCCGGACCGCGTGCTCGCACGTGCTCAACCTCATCAAGGGCGTGACCAAGGGCTTCGAGTACAAGATGCGCCTGGTGTACGCCCACTTCCCCATCAACATCAACATCGAGGACGGGGGCAAGGTGATCGAGATCCGGAACTTCCTGGGCGAGAAGCGGGTGCGGACCGTGCGCATGCTGGCCGGCGTGGCCGTCGAGCGGTCGGCGGGCGTGAAGGACGAGCTTGTCATTTCGGGGAACGACGTCGAGCTGGTCTCCCGGTCGGCCGCCCTCATCAACATGGTCTGCCACGTCCGCAAGAAGGACATCCGCAAGTTCCTGGACGGGGTGTACCTGTCCGAGCGGTCGACGATCGTGAAGGATGAGGACTGAACGTGGATATGAGATTGCGCGTGGGATGAGGGTGGGTGGGTTGAAAAAAAGATGAGCAGCATATCTTCTTTGTTGTTATTTTGTCGTGAAGTTCACACTCACCCCCGTCCCCCGCGTATGTGTGTTGTGTTCTGCTGTGTGTGTGGAGGACAGGGAGAGCTGGGGGTGTGGCTGTTGTGTGCAAAAAAGACCGGCGAGTTTTGGTTCCGGAAACAAAAACGAAAAAGATAGGGGCCCCAGGTGAGTTTTCTCTCTCTTCACGCCCACCGCCCGCTTCTCTCTCTCCATCTAGGCAACAAGCAACAAGGGCACACACGCACACACACACCAAACCTCCTTCTCACCTCACTCCCCCCCCCCCCCCCCCCCAGCTCCCGCCTCCCCTCCCTCCCCCGCCTCCGCACAACAAAAGTGGGCGCGCACGGCGAGCGAGCACCCGTCACAGGGCACGAGGATGGTGGCGGCCAGGCCGCGCCCGCGCCCGGTGCCGCCCGCCGCCGCCGCGGCCAGGTCCGCCTCCGGCACGGCGTGGCGCCCCCCGCACCGGCAGGCCAGCCAGTAGCGTGCGCCCTTCCCCTCCCCGCCCCCGCCCCCCTCCTCCCACCGGAAATCGTCGAGGTCCACCTCGGCGGGCGCGGCCACGATCCGCCCGCCGCCGCCGCCGGCCGCGCACCCTCCCTCGCTCCTGGCCGCGGACGCGTGGCGGGCCCGGTCGGCGGGGGAGAGCAGCGCCTCGTACGCGGCCCGGATGTCGGCGAAGGAGGAGGGGGGAGGGAGGGTAGCGGGGGCAGCGCGCGCGCTGGCTGCCAAGCCATCCCCTCCGCCGCCGCCTTCGCCCCCTGCTCCAGTCCTCCGCCGTCGTTGCTTGTCCGGATGGCTCCTCCGGGCGGCCGCGGTGAAGGCTCGCCGCAGGGTGGCATCATCCAAGGGCCCGGACGGGGACAGGCCGAGGGCGGCGAAGAGGGAGGCGGAGGGTGAGGCAAGGCGGCCGCCGTCACCATCCATTTTTGTTTGTTCCTGATCTTTTTCAACCCTCACTCGCCCTCTTTCCTGGCGGGGAAAGCGCGCTGGAAGTCGGGCTGGCGTTGGATCCACCACATGTGGGCCTGTCAGAGAGCGGGTGTGTGCGGGGTTGAGCGTGAAGTGCGTGCGTGGTGTGATGAGGATGGAGACAAGGTCGAGAGCGCAACAGGGTTTTTTGCGCTCTCTCTCCCCCAATGCACACGCACCTGCAGCCCTACCGCCCACGCAATGACAGTCCCTCCCAGCAGGAACTTAGTGCGGGGTTGCATGCACTAGGGTGGGAGGATAGGGTAGTTTGTGCGCCACAGGGCAGTCGAGACAGAGAGATAGAAGAATGAAAGAGGAGAAGGAGACAGACGCTGTTTCCATTTTAGAGAGAAAAGGGAGTACGGTCGCCGGGCCGGCTCCAACCCTGCGCGCCCCTCTTTTCTCGCTGGCAGCGTGCGAGGATACGTATATCCCGTCCTCTTGCAGGCGCCAATTGAGGGCGTGTGTGCGCAACCCACCCAACTCACATTCCAACCTTTTCCTGCCAGCCAGCCGTCGCCTCTCCGCCGATGCGGCCTCTCTCTAGTGGGGCCGCCGCCGGCCGCCACACACACCCTCCGTCCATCCCCCGCACACTGGCGGCTGGCGTGAGCCCTACCCCCTCCACGAGCCCCAGTGTCACGCCACCCCGCCGGGGCCTGCCATCCCTGCTGCGCCGCGCCCCCCAGCAGCCCAAGCCTGGCGGCCCCACCTCCGCCGACGAGGCCGCGTCTGCGGCGGGCCAGGCCCTGCCCTCCACCTGGCTGTTTGATCCCAAGTACGGGCTGCCCCTGGTCAGGAAGGTGAGCAAGATGAGAGCAGAGGAGAGAGCAGAGGAGAGAGAGAGGGAGGGCCAATTGAGGCGCACACGCCCGACCTCCTCTCAACCTCCTTTTTCCCTTTCCCCTTTCCCTTTTTGTCCCAGCACCTCTCCCGCTCCGACCTCCTCCGCCTCATCAGGGCCGGCCAGGTCGCCCGGGTCGGCCTGTTCGACACCCAGGACCGGTCCCGGGACCGCCCCGGCACGCCGGCCGACCCCTCAGACGAGTCGCGCGTGATGCGCCCGCTGCCCGCCGATGGGGCCGCCCTCGTCCAAATGGCGGACGGCACCCTCGCCACGGCGGTCATGCCCCCGCCCGACGTCCGCCTCTGGGTGGCAGCGGAAGCGTGCGGCGTGCCCGCCCTGCGCCTGCCGGCGTCGGGCGACTGGTTGGTGCCCCCGCCCCGGCCCCCACCCCCCGCCTGGGCGGGGTGGGTGAATGATGCGACCCCTTACCTGATGCTGGTCTCGATCTGGGCGGCCGCCCAGCTGGCCGCCTGGGCGCGCGGCGACTCGGGCGACCGGGCCAAGCTGCGGGCGGCGGACGTGGCCAAGGAGGCGGCGTCCCGGGCGGAGGCGGCCGAGGACAGCGCCCGCCTCGCCCTGGAGGAGATGGCGGCCAAAGGCTTCACCGCGCGTGAGATTGAGGGCGAGGCCGCGCGCCAGGGGCGGGCCGTGGCCCGGCCCTACCTGGAAGCCCTGGTCGCCGCGGCGGCTGCCCAGGCGGCCGCTGATGCCGCCTCCGGCGCGGGCGGCATGTTCGGGCCGGCGTACGAGTACAACACGGACGCGGCCTCGCAGGCAGAAGCGTTGTGGGAGGCAGCCCTGAAAGCGGCGGGCGGGGTTGGTGGGGGCGGGGACGGCGACGCCGCCAACCCCGCGGACGCCCTGGACGCCAAGCGCCGGATGAGCACGGTGAAGGTCACGCCCGCCGCCGCGAAAGGGAGGGCGCCGCCGGCGGGCGGCAAGGTGGGCGAGGAAAAACGGTTTGGTGGGCTGACGCGGGAGGAGGCCTGGGGTGGTGGGCCGGCCACGGGCGACGCCGCCGGCGACGATGACACCACCTCCAACACCCGCGCCCGCATGCGGGAGGCCCAACGCCGCCTGCGGGGCGTCAAGCTCCAGTACACGGGCGACCGGCCCATCACCTTCGCCGACGTGGCGGGGGTGGACGCCGCCCAGACCGAGCTGGCAGAGGTGGTCGACTTCTTCGTCCGCCCCGGCCGGTTCGCGGCGTCTGGGGCGCGCGTGCCTAGAGGGGTGCTTCTGTGCGGGCCACCGGGGACGGGTAAGACCCTGCTCGCCCGGGCGGTCGCGGGCGAGGCGGGCGCGGCGTTCCTGTCCCTGAACGCGTCCGAGTTTGTGGAAATGTTTGTGGGCGTCGGCGCGGCCCGCGTGCGCGACCTGTTCGCCCAGGCCCGGGGCATGGCGCCGTCCATCATCTTCATCGACGAGCTGGACGCGGTGGGGCGCACCCGGGGCGGCGCCCAGGGCAATGACGAGCGGGACGCGACGCTCAACCAACTGCTGACCGAGATGGACGGCTTTGGCGGTGGCGGGGCCGCGGCGGGCGGGCCGCGCGTGGTCGTCATCGCCGCCACCAACCGCCTGGACGTCCTGGACCCGGCCCTCGTCCGCCCGGGGCGCTTCGACCGCATCGCGGCCGTGCCCCACCCCTCCGCCGCGGGGCGAGTGGAATTGCTGAAACTGTACCTGCGGGCAGACAAGCCGGACGAGCGGCGGTGCGAGGACGCGGGCATGGACTGGGCCCGCCTGGCCGCCGCGACGGCCGGCTACTCGGGCGCCTCCATCGCCCAGGCCGTCAACGCGGCCGCCATCGCGGCGGCGGACGCGGGCGCGGACCGCATCTCCACGGACCACGTGCTGGCGGCGGTGGAGAACGACACGCTCGGCCCCGCCCGGCCGGCCGCGTCGGGCGCGCGCGCGGCCCGGGTCGCCCTCATCGAGGCCGCCGCGTCGCTCGTCATCACGCTCACGCCGGGGCTGGAGCCCGTCATCTTCAGCACGGTCGTCCCCCGGGACCGGTTCCCGGTGGGGCGGACCGTCATCTCAGCCGACCCGACGCGCGAGGAGACGGGCACGGTCAGCCGGGCCTACCTGGAAGCCCAGCTGACGGCCCTGCTCGCCGGGTACGCGGCGGAGGCGCTGACGTACGCGGCCGACGACCGGTCCTCCCTGCCCGCCCCGCGCCTGGCCCAGGCGCGGACGGTGGCCAACAAGCTGGTCGTCGGCGCGGGCCTCGTACCAGTGGAGGCGCTGGCCAGCCCCGCCGCCGCGGCGGCGGGGACGGGGCCGGCGCCCGGCGCGCTGGCCCTGCCCGTGCCGGGCCCGAGCGGGCTCAACTACTCCATCCCCTCCTCCCTCTCCGACGCGGACCGGGGCGTGGTCGGGGCGGCGGTCCAGGCAGCCCTGGATGAGGGCCTCGCCCGGGCGACAGGCCTGCTGACCCGCAACCGGGGCGCCCTGGACGCGCTGGTGGGCGCCCTGCTGTCCCGGTCCTCCCTGGACGGCGCCGAGGTGGCCCGCATCGTGCGGGAGCATGCGGACCCGGCTGATTGGGCGGCGGCGGAGGCGGGGCGGGAAGGCTTTTTGTGAAAACTCCCCTCCTTTATTTCATGAGCACCCTTGCAGGACCGGGAGAGGATGGGCGACTCGTGTCCTGCATCAGCCTCTAGTACCCGGCGGGCGGCCTGCCATACGCCGGGCGTGTAATCAATCCATTTCACTCATTTCATGCCAGCCGCCCGCGCACCCAGTACCAGGCCAGCGCGGCCACCTCCCGCACCGCCTCGTACGTGGCCGTCGCGCGCTGTGCTGGGCTGGTCGGTCGGTCCACGGGTGGAGCGTGCGCAAAAATGGTGAAGGGGCGGGCGCAGCCTGATTTTGCGTCGCCCTCAAGCACCACGGCTGCTGCCCGTGCAAACGTTCGGGCGGCCCGTCCTAAATGGAAGGGCGAGGTCACGACGATGATGGCGCCTCCACCGCCCTCCATCATCCGCAGGCTGAGTAGGGCGTTCTCCCACGTGGAGGTCGACGCCTCCTCCAGGCGCCAGGCGGGCGGGACGGACGGCAGGCGCAGGTGGGCGGCCGCCACGCCAGCCGCGACCCCCGCTTCGGACCGCCCGCCTCGCAGGCCGTCGCCCGGGTGGCCGCCCGAGAAGATGAGGGCCGGGGCGGCCCCTGATGCGTACAGGTCGGCGCCTGCTCGGGCACGGGCGGCCAGGCCGGGGCCCGCGCTACCGTCGGGGGCAAGGCTGTACCCGAGGATAACGGCGGTGGGAGTGCCGGGTAGGGTTGTTGAAGCGCTGCTGCCGCTTTCGGCGCCCATTGCCCACACCTTGGCGCTCTGTCCCACATTGCGGGCCAGGGCTGCGTGTGCGTGGACGAGCCAGGCATCGACCGCGCCGCCAAGCCAGGCGCTCAGGGCGGCAAAGGCCATCGCGGCGAGTTTTCTTCGCATCGATTTGGGCGCACTCTAAAAAACGACTGCAGCGCAAAAAACGCGACCTGAGCCTCCGTCTCCAGCGCGGCCAGCCGTTCCACGGCCGGCCGCAACGCCGCCAGCCGCGCCTTCTGCTCCGCCACCACCGCCGCGGCGGCCTCTCCGCCATTGCCGCCGTACCCGACCCCGCCCGCCCCGCCCGCCGCGCGCGCCGCCAGGGCGGGCGGCAGGGACAGGTCCGGCCCCAGCTCCAGGACCTCCCCGCCCAGGCGCGCCTCCACGGCTTTCAGCGCCGCCCGCTCATCGTACCAGACCGTGTGCCCGCCTTCCTCTGTCGTCGCCGTGTCGGCCGCCTTGATGGGGCAGGCCGCCCACGGCCGGTACCCCTTCCTCGTCACAAACCACACTTTCTCGGGCAGGGACGCCACAAGCGAAATCGCCAGCCCGCGCGCGCCCGCCCGCCCCACACGGCCGATGCGGTGGACGTAGTCTTCCGCCCGGTCGGCGGGGGGCAGGGTGAGGTTGATGACGTAGGGCAGGGCCGCCACGTCAATGCCCCGGGCCGCGACGTCGGTGGCGATCAGGAAACGGACGGTGCCCGCCTTGAACGCGGCCAGCGCCGCCCGCCTGTCCTCCATGGCAAGAGCGCCACCCAGAACGGCAGAGCTGTAGGGATGCTCCGCGCCCGTCTCGCGGGCGGCGTCCGGGCGGCGGCCCGCGGAGGGAGGGGCGCCCGGGGCCAGGCCGTCCAGGAAAGCCTGCAAGCAGGCGGCGTCATGGTTGGTGCGCACAAAGATGAGGGCCTGCGGCATGTCCAGTGAATCCGCCAGGCGCGCGACCAGGCGCGGCTTCAGCCGCTTGGTCGCTTCCGACCAGGCTTCGGGCGAGTCCGCGTCTGGGGAGAGGAGTGGCGTGTCGTCCGGGCCCCTGTCCACCGCATGCACGCCGTCCGTGGGGACGGCGGGCTGGCCCTGCAACCAGGACCGGTCGGCCCGGGGGTCGACGCTGATGAGGACGTGGTCCACACCCTCCGGCAGGGCGGTCCCGGGCGCCGGGCCGCCGCCCGGGCCACCCTCGCCCCCCTTCAGGTCGATGTGGATGGGGTTGGCGCACAGGGCTGCGGCCGCGGCGGTGACACAGGCGGCCTGGAGGGTGGCCGAGAAGAGGCAGACCTGCAGGCGGGTGGAGCCGGCGCCGCCTTTGGGGACGGACCCCACCAGGGCGGCCACGCCGTGCCCCGACCCGCCGGCCGAGGAGTCCAGCAGCCTGTCCGCCTCATCCAGGACAATGACGCGGATGCTGGCCAGGGACAGGGCCCTGGAGTCCACCAACTCTTGGACCCGCCCGAGTGTCCCAACCACGACCTCAACCTCCCCCGCCGCCAGCGCCGCTTTTTGGGGCCCCACCGCCGTGCCGCCCGTCACGCACAGCGTCCGCACGCCGGGCAGGCGGGCGCCCAGGGAGAAGAAGGTGTCGGCCGCCTGTTCGGCCAGGTCCCGGGTGGGTTCCAAGACCAAGGCGACGGGCGGGGTGGAAGGAGGGGGGGCCGCGTTCTTCTTCGCCTCTCCTCCAGCGCCGGCGGCCGCTGCAGTCGCCTTGGCAGCCGCAGGCAGGGCGTCCAGCCACGCGAACCCGGGCGGCGGTTCGTCTGCCGCCCCACTAAACTTTAAGTGCAGTTCCGCGTTTTTCAGGTAAGCGGCCGGGAAGAAGGCGGGAGAGGCGGCGGGAAGCTCGTAGGCGGGCCCGAGCGGGGCGCCATTTTTGTAAAAGGCGAGGCAGGGCGGGGCGGCGGCCAGGTCGAGGGCGACGCCGACCGTGTCGCCCCTCCCCCAGGGCCCGCCGTATTCTGCGAAGGACCCGCCATGCGCCTTACGACCGGTGCCGCCATACCCCCAGCCCCGGGAGTCCGTGCCCAGGTCGAAGGAGGCGCCTGGGAGGGCGACGCCGAGGCGGGCCAAGCCGTCGTCGGCCGCAGTCGCGGACCACCAGGCGCGCGCGCCGCTCCCGCTGGCCACGCCCAGGCTGCCGCGCCCGCCCGCCCAGGCGCCCTCCGCCCGGGCTTGGATGGCCAGGCCGTCTGGCGAGACGGAGAGCAGGCCGTCCCGGTCGGTGGCGGACATGCGGGCGGCGAGCGCGGGCGCGGGAGGAGGAGATGACGATGCGGAGAGAGCAGGAGCAGGCGCCGCTGGTGGTGCCCGCCGCGCCTCGGCCGCCAGTTGCAGGACGGGCAGGGCGAAGGCGCCGGTTTTCCCGGATCCGGTCTCCGCGGCGGCCAGGACGTCTCCGCCCCCCAGGATGAGCGGGACGGCCTCGGCCTGGATGTCGGTGGGGAGGCTGGGAGAGAGAGAGAGAGTAGAGGAGGTTGATGAGGAAAGAGAAGCCAGGGTTCGGTGCGGTCGTCGAGAATTGTGGCTTCTTCTTCTCTCCGCCCCCGCTCTCCACCCCACACAAAACTAACCTCCACCCTAGATCCGCGGCAGCCGCGATGAGCTCTGGCATGACGCCTAGCTCCTCAAAGGCGGCGACGGACATGTTTGAAATGAAGAGACAAGAGCAAAACAAAAAAAACAAGCCGCCCGCCGAAAAGCCAGTGTGAAGCATTTTGCGCTTCGTCTCCTCGCTGCGGGCCCTTCAGCACGCGCCCTGGCCACGCACGTTGGCAAAAGGCAGGCCAGGGACGCGCCCCTCCCCCCTCACCCTTTCTCGGAGTCTGCGGTGTGAACGAAAAAAAACAGAGAGGGAGTCTCTCCTGTCCGCTCGCGCACCGAAACTGCCGGCACTCTCTCCTTCACGCCTCTCTTTCACCACCATGGCCATCTCCTCCGACCCGTTCTTCCTGGTCAGGGACGACATTGAAGCATCTGTGAGTAGGTGGCGAGCGGGTGGCGTGTGGACCAGGGCTTGCCTGTCCTTTCGCATGTACACCACTCACGCCGCGAGTCCCTTTCTCCTCACAACCTCCTTCTCCGTCCATCCATCCAGCTCTCCAAAGCCCAGGCCGCCCTCGCCCGGTGGCAGGCCCTGCCCCCCGGCGCGGCGGAACGCCCCCGCCTGGCGGCCACCGTCGCGGATGAAGCGCGCTCCCTGGCCTGGCAGACCGATGAGGTAGAGAAAGCGGTCAAGGCTGCCGCCCGTGACCCGGCCCGTTTCTCCCTGTCGCCCCCGGAGCTGGCGGCCCGCCGGGCCTGGGTGGCGGCCACCCGGTCGGCCGTCGCCGCCCTGGCGGACGGTGTCGCCGCGGGCACGGCCGCCGCGTCTGCCGCCCGGGCCCGCGGGGCGGCCGCCGGGACGGCCGCCGGCCGCCTGGCAGCCGCGGCCGCCGCTGACAACGACGCCTTCTTAGCGGGGGCGGACGCCCGGGCCGCCCAGCTCTTGGCACACCAGGACGCCCAACTGGACGGCATGTCCGCGGCGGTGACCCGCATTGGGGAGGTCGGGCTGGCGATCCATGACGAATTGCAGGGCCAGAGCGTGGCGTTGGACACCCTGGCCGACGATGTCGACTCCACCGGCGCCCGCCTGGCCGCCGCCCGGCGCAAGATCGTAATGGTCCTGGAGAAGGCCAGCCTGAAGGCGCAGCTGGCGGTGGTGGCGGGCCTGGTGGTCGCGCTGGTAGTGCTCACCGCGATTGCGTTCCGGTGAGGGGATGAAGGGGTGAGACTGTTTTTTTTGTAGAGTTTTTGAGAGTGGGGGTTGTCACACACGCGGGGTGCCGCGTCCTCTTCTTCACCTCGATCAGTGCACCGCGAACTCTTTTCTGGTGGGGTGGACGAAAGAGAAAACAGCACTTACCTCAACCACCCCCTTCTTCCGGCGCGACCTGCCCCCCGCCTCCCTTCCTCCTCTGTTTTTTCGCCCGCCCCGCCACCACCCGTTCATACGTCGTCTGCCCGGTGACCGCCAGGAGGGCGTGGTAGGCGAGGAGGGCGCCCAGGGCCGCCCCGGCAGCGACCGCGCCCGCCCCGCCCGCGGCGGTGACGGCGAGGCGGGAAGGCGCCCCGCAGGGGCCGGCCCCGGGCGGTGTGCCCGCGCCCGCGCCGGCCGTCCACCCCACCCACCAGGGCGGGATGGGCTGAGGAAGGGCGGCAGCGCCCGGCTTCCGCCTCACCTCCGACCCGGCGAAGCCGTGCCAGAGGGCGAGGCCGGCACAGGCGGCCTGGAGGGCCGCCTGGGCGAGCCCCGAACCGAGCAGGGCGAGGAAGAGCGCCCGCCCGCGAACGCCTTTGCCCCCGCCGCCCACGCACACGTCATTCCCTACCCAGGGGCAGTGGTGGTCGAACCCGTCCACGCACCGGCCGCAGGTCATGCAGTGGCGGGCGGTGGACGGGACGGCGGGGGCGTGGGGGCAGAGGTGGCAGACGACCCACCCGGGCGGGAGAGGGGGTGGCTGTGGTTGAGGCGCCGGGCCACTTTCCTCGTCCTTGCATTCGCTGCCGTCGCCTGGGGACACCCGGCCCCGTGCCACGCAGGCCGCGCTTGGGGATGTCGGGTCGGAGATTGTGAGAACGAGGCAGGTCGTGGCAGTCGTCAGCGCGAGGAGGGCGTATGCGGCGCCCAGAGATGCCGTCATAACGAGGAGGAGGCTGGTGGGTTTTTCTCCAGGCGTGCCGCCGTCCGCCACCACCACCACCCCCGCAGCCACGCACGGCAGCGTCGCCCAAATAAACGACCCCACCAGCCCGACCCAAACGGCCCAGGCAATGACCTGGCGGGAGGTGGGCGGCCACTGGCAGCCTGTGCGGCGGCGGTGGCGGCGGCGAGAGGGAGGCATAACCGGGGAGTTTTGACGAAGAGAGAGAGAGACGAACAGGCGGTGCTGGATGGTGCACGTTTCGACACACACCCTCCTCTTTTCTCGCCTCCTCTCTCATCCACCCCATAACCCGCCTGGGCTGAGCAACTGAGGCCGCTCCAGGTCAACGTACAGACCGCACGTGCCCCTCGCATCGCGCGGGGCTTCGGTTCTTAGAAAATAGAGAGAGGTCTCTCCTCCGCTCCCCTGCACATTTCTCTCTCTGTCCGGCGGCCAGCGCCTAGCAACGCTCACTCTTTCCTCGCACACTCTCGATGGCCGCCCGCCGCCTGGCCCTGGTGAGTCTGGTTCCTGCCCCCCAGCCCTGCCTCGCCCACCCCCCTCTCCTAGGTTCGGGTGAAAATATCGGTCCTTTCTCACACACGCCCTTTTTTCCTTCTCTCGCTCAAACAAAACACACAGGCGGTCGCTGGCAATGCGCGGCGCGCCCGCCACCTAGCCGACTCGTTCGCGCCCGCCTCGACCACCCGTCCCACCCCTGATGCGGCTTTGTGCGCCCGTGCCCTGTCTGGCGCCGCGCCCGCGGGCCGCCCCGACGAGGGAGACAAGAACAAAGAGAAGCCGACGCCCTCCTCCTCATCGGCCGACCCGGCTGAGCAGTTGGCCGCCTCGGCGGCCGCCGCCGCGCGGGCGGCTTCGGAAGCGGCGTCCGCCGCGGCCGCCGGCATCAAAGCCCGTCTTGGAGGGTTCAGTGGCAGGGGTGAGGGTGGTGGGAGTGGAGGCGGCGGGAGCGGCCCGTCCTCGTCCTCCGCGTCTCAACCACCTTCCTCGTCCCTGTGGGCGGCCATCAAGCGGGAGGTCGCCGCCGCCGTCCTGCCGGAGCCCGCCGTCCGGTCCGTCACCCGGGCCGTGGACCCCGCCGCGAAGGGCGACCACCCGGCCGTCACTTCGTCCGACCTGGTGGCCATGCCCGCCCCGGAGCCGGGCGCCTGGGAGAAGCAGTGGGAGCGGGCGGCCGCGGTCCTGGGGACCCACCCGGCCTGGGCGCGTTTATCGAAAGCCATCGAATCCACCGGCGCCGTGCACAAGGCCCGCGAGGTGGCAGACGACCTGCGCGACCGGTGGGAGACGGCGGACGGGCCCTTGGCGGGGCGGGTGGCGGGCGCGGCGGACGCTCTGTTTGCAGAGACCGAGATGGCCCAAGCGCTGAGAGAGGTCCGGCTGCGCGACCCGGCGTTCGACATGGTCGCCTTCCTGGGCGGCGTGAAGGCCGACGTCCCAGGCCTGCTGCGGGCGTACCTGCTGGGGGACGGCCCCGCCATGGCCGCCCACGCCTCGCCCGACCTGGTGGAGCGGGTGGTGGCCGTCCACGCGGCCCAGGCCGCGGCGGGCGCGGTGCCGGATTCCACGATTCTCGACGTCGGCGACGTCGAGCTGGTCGACCTGAAATTCCTGGACGGCGACCCCGCGGCGGTGGTGCAGTTTGCGGCCCAACAGATCGCGTGTGCGCGGGACGGGGCGGGCAGCGTGGTGGAGGGGAGTGCGAACAGTGTCCAGCGCGTGTTTTATCTTTGGGCCCTCGTCCAGGACGCTGAAGGGTGTGCCGGGACCGCGGGCGAGCGCCTGCCGCCCCGGTGGCAGTTGAGGGAGATGATGGTGCGGGGGGCGCACCAGCTGCTGTGAGGGATGAAAGGGGTGGGGAGGGTGTGGAGACGCGCGAGAGTCGCGGGGGCGGCGGAGAGAAGAGAGGGGAGGATGGGTTGAGGGGTTGAGAGACTGATTGTTCAACCCCTTTTTTCCTCACAGCTCTGTTTGTGTGCCTCGCACGCACACCACACCCACACACGCACTGCCGAGAGAGCGTGAGGCTGCCCTGCTACACAGGCCATCCCGCGCCAGTCACATAAAACCGAGAACACCAAAAGCATGCGGCGTGTCGCCGTCGGCCCGGTCGGCACGGGCGCGGCGCCGGCAACCCGCTCTCCGGCGGCCTTGGCGCCCGGCGCCCGGCCAAGGGGAGGTGAGCTTTGGGGGCAATGCGCGTTGCTCTGGTGTGGCGAGCAAGACGCGCTACCAGGACGCGGCGTGCGTGAGAGGGTGCGCCCGCCGGAAGGCGTCCTGCGGGGCGCCGGAAGAGAGAGGACCGCCGGTGGCCAATCGCGCCGCGTCAGCCTAGACAGGGTGACGTTTTTCATCTTTTTTTGTGGTCCTGGAACAGAGCACCTGACCCTCACACCCCGGGATGATGCTACGCCCCTCCGCGCAGATAGAGAGGGGTGTCTCTGCTCTCTACACAGGGGTAAACTGAAATGCTCACACACGCACCCGCTTCCAACGGAAACACAGGCCTCCCACTCCCGCGCACCGTCCCAGCCGCGAAACGCCGCGGCGGCACCGGGCGCGGCGGCGGGCCGCCTCTTCAACCTGCCCAACCGCCCAGCAGCAGCGACGGCCCCGCCCGCCCGTCGCCAACCAAGGCACCCACGCCTCTGCCCACGCCTCCGCCCACCGCTGCTGCCGTCCCTCCGCCACCACCCGCACCACCGGGGAAGGCGGAGGAGGAGGAGGAGGAGGTGATGAAACTGCATGAGGAACTTTTGGAGCAGGTGTGTGGAGAGAAGAAAAGGAGAGTCTCGTTTCCTCGTGCTCCTTTGTTTTCCATCCATTTTTTCATTCTCCATCTTTCCTTTCCGCTCATTGACACAGATAGAGGAGCGCAAGCGCCTGCAAGCCGCCCTCGTCACGAAATTGCACGAACAAGCGCAGCGGGCCGGCGCGTGCGCGGTGGCGGGCGGGACGGAACCGTTTGCCCGCACGCACGCGCCTGGTGCGGGGAGCGCGCCGATGACGACGACGACCGCGCCTGCCGAGCCACCCTCGCCCTCGCCGTCCCCTCCATCCTCCACCACCCCGACCCCGCCGGCGGGGGAGAACGTGATGAACCTGGTGTTCGTGGCCTCGGAATGCGCGCCCTGGTCCAAGACGGGCGGCCTAGGCGACGTGATGGCCGCCCTGCCCAAAGCCCTCGCCCGCCGGGGGCACCGCGTCATGGCGGTCGCCCCGCGGTACGCGGAATACGCGGAAGGCTGGGAGACGGGGGTGCGCCTGGACCTGACGGTCTTCAACACCACCGTGCAGGTCGGCTTCTTCCACGGCTTCATCGACGGCGTCGACTGGGTGTTTGTCGACCACCCGGCCTACCACCACCGGTCGGGCGGGGAGATCTATGGGGGCGACCGCACGGAGGTCGCGTTCCGGTGTGCCTTGCTCTCCAAGGCCGCCATCGAGGCCGCCCGTTGCGTGCCCTGCGGCGGCATTCCGTACGGCGAGGACAACCTGTGCTTCATCGCCAATGACTGGCACGCGGCCTTGGTCCCCGTTTACCTGCAGGACCACTACCGGGAGCACGGCCAGTTCAACTACGCGCGCGCCATCCTGGTCATCCACAACCTGGCGCACCAGGGGCGGGGGCCCCCGGGCGATGCGGACCTGTACGGCGTAGGCGGCCCCCTGCGCGGCGAGTTTGCGATGGACGACCCTGTGGGCGGGAAACACTCAAACATCATGAGGGCCGGCATTGTCGCGGCCTCCCGGGTCGTCGCCGTCTCGCACGGCTACGCCTGGGAGTGCCAGACCATGGAGGGCGGGTGGGGCCTGGACGGCGTGCTGCGGGAGGCGTCCTGGAAGTTCCGGGGGATTGTGGTGAGTGGCTAGGGGCGGGCGGGCGCAGATAGAGAGACGGATAGTATGGTTGGGACGAGAGGCGAGAGCGCAGCGCTCTCTCTCTCTCTACGGTCCAGGGGGGCCGTCGAGTCCAGGGGGGCCGTCGAGCGTGCGTAAGAGTAGGCTCAAGCTCAAGCGCGTGCGGCAAGGGCCGCCTCCCGGCGCGAGAAAACGCGTGCGCGCGTTTTCTTTCAACCTCATCAGCAACTCTCTCTCCCCTCTTCTTTCCCAGAACGGCATCGACTACTCGGAGTGGTCGCCCCAGGCCGACGCCTTCCTAGACGGCGACGGCTACTCCCGGTACGACCCCTCCACACCCGGGTGGCGGGCGGGCAAGGCGGCGTGCAAGGCGGCCCTGCAGGCGGAGCTGGGCCTGCCCGTCAACCCGGACGCCCCGCTCCTCGCCTTCATCGGCCGGCTGGACCACCAGAAGGGCGCCGACCTGATCATGGACTCCTTTGACTGGCTGATGGGCGAGGGTTGCCAGCTCGTACTGCTGGGCTCCGGCCGGCACGACCTGGAGGACGGCCTGCGCCGCCTCGAAGGCGCCCGCCCGGACCAGTGCCGGGCGTGGGTCGGCTTTTCCGTCGCCATGGCCCACCGCATGACGGCGGGGGCGGACATGCTGCTCATGCCCAGCCGGTTCGAGCCGTGCGGGCTGAACCAGCTGTACGCGATGGTGAGTGGATTTATGAGTGGGGACGACCGGGGCGTGGGGCGCGGGGAGAAGAAGAGAGAGAGAGAGAGCGGCGCGCGCGCGCGTTTCTCTCTCTCCACCTCTCCCAATCGTCCTTTCATCATTTTTCTCCGTCCATCTCTCTATCAAGGCCTACGGCACCGTCCCAATCGTCCACGCCGTCGGTGGCCTGCGCGACACGGTCTCCCCCTTCAACCCCTTTGACGACACGGGCACGGGCTGGACATTTGACCGGGCGGACGGGCGCGCGCTGCGGGATGCGGTCGCCAACGCGCTCCACACCTACCGAGCCTTCCGCCCCTCCTTCGACGCCATCGGCCAGCGGGGCGCGGACCAGGACCTGTCCTGGGATGTGGCGGCGGCGACGTATGAGGAGGTCCTGGTGGCGGCCAAGTACCAGTGGTGAATTGTGAGAGAGTATGAAAGCTCTGAGGTCGGGATGGAGGAGAGAGAGAGCAGTCCCCCTATTTTGGGTTGGCCCCGTTCCGTTTATTGTCCGTGTTTGTGACTCACCGCTGGCTAAATTGCGTCACGCAAGAGGGAATAGAGAGAGATCTATAACACAGACACAGGATGGGAGGCGCGCGCGCGCCAAGGGACGCAGGCGTGGCAGGCGCGCCGGGGGAACACGAAAAAGGAAAAAAGAAAAGAAAAAAAACACCCCGCTCATCCGATCGCGACCCCGCCCGCCCCCAGCCGGGCCCGCGCCCGCTCCACCGCCGTCGTCTCCCACTTGCCGCCGCCGCCGCCCTCGCCGCCCCGGCTGCGCAGGCGGCGCACAGCGCCGCCCGCCAGGCCGGGCGGGGGTGGGGCGTGCCAGCGGGTCAAAAGGGGAGGCGGTTGGGGCACGGCGGCCACCATTGCAGGCGCCTTTTTCTTCCCTCCTCCCCTGCCCGCTGGCGCGGCCGTTGCGTCCGCCTCCTTCACCTCCAGCCCAGGCGGCGGCGCAACATTGAACAGGAGCGTGCGCGGGTCCGTGTCCGCGGCGGCGTCCAGCCCCGCCCCGCCCGCCGCGTCGCGCAAGGCGTCGCCCGCCGCGGCCACGACCCAGGGCGGGAGCGGGGGGTTGGACCCCAAAAATGAGGCTGCAGCAGGGCCGCCCGGGCCCAGCCCGAAGCCTGGACCGCCCACCCCGCTCCCGCTGCCGCTGCCGCCGGGCGCGGGCGCGGTGACGGAGCCCATGGACAGTTTGACCCGGTGCCGCCCCCTCACGGCGGGCGCGGCCTGGAGCGTTGCCCGCGCGAGGGTTCCGCCCGGGAAGGGGGCAGGGGCCAGGAGGGTGGGCACGTCCACGGGCGCGCCGGCCAGGCGGGCGACCGGCGAGGACGCACCAGCACCGCCGCTGTCGCCGGTGGCGGGGGTGGCAGCGGCGCCAGGGCGACCGAGAGTGGCGAAGCGCGGCGCCGTGGCGGGGGTGGTGGCGCGACCCCCACCCACCCCACCCACCCCACTCCCGCCCACCCCGCCCGCCCCGGACGACAGGGCGCCGCCCGCGTCCGCGTACAGGAAGTCAAACAGGCCGTGCACGGCCCGGCCGCCCAGGAAGAGGAGGGCTTTGGGCGGGGCGCCGCTGCCGGACGCGGCGGCCTCCCCACCCGCGGCCGCGGCCGCAGCCGCCGCAGTCGTGCCGGGCGCGATAGCCGCGCCGGCCGCCCCGTGGTCCTCCCGTAGGGCCGCGACGACGCCCAGGGTGGCGCCCGTCAGGATGGCGGACACCCGGGCGCACCCGCCCACGCCAGCCCCGCGGAATAGGACCGCCGCCGGGCGGGGGGCGCCGGGGGGGGTGAGGATGAGGAGGGCCGGCGCGGCGCCCGCCCGCACAGCCCGGTACGCGCTCCGCGCCGCCTCCCGCCAGGCGGCCGCCCGGGCCGCCCGCCAGGAGGGCGAGGCGGCGGCCAGCATGGTCGGCTCCACCCGGCACTCCGGGTGGCGCCAGGTGGACAGCAGGGCGGCGGCGAGGCGGGACGCAGGGGTGGAGGGTGGAGAGGCATGGAGGTTCTGTCCTTCATCACCCAGCCCCAAAGCCGCCGCCGCCGCCGCCCGCAGGGCCGCCGCCTCGGCCGCGCCCGCCGCCGCGTTCGCGGCCGCCAGTGTGTCTTGGAAGCCGGCGGAGGAGGAGAAGCGGACGAGCGCCTTGGCCGTCCAGTCGAGCGGCCAGGAGGGGGAGGGGGCGGGGAGGGTGTCGGCTGTGGTGGTGGCGGCGCCCGCCGCGCCCGCCGCACCCGCGCCCTTCTCATCTCCGGGCGTCCCCAGCAGGCTCAGGTCCTGGGACAGACGAGACACGACGCCGGCGGCCGTGTCGGCCCGGGGCAGGACGGTGCGGAGGGCGGCGCGGAGCTGTGGACGAAAAGGTTTTGAGGTGAGAGTTTTTTTGCCCAGCAGCCCAGCAGCTGTCTGTCCGCGCCTTTTTTTTTCTTTCGAACCCGTCCTCTCTCTTCTCTCTCTCTCCTCCCAACTCACAATGCCGCCATCCACGATGTCCGCCGCGGGAGCCGCCCGCGCGGTCGTCACGTCCGCAAAGGTGCGGGGCCGGGGGCGGGGTGGGGCGACGGGCGCGCCGGCCGCCGGCGGGCTGACGAGGAAGGGCGGGAGGAGCGCGTTGCCGGCCTCCCGCAGGGGGACCCGGGCCTCGGCTTCCGCGTCGGTCAGGGGGCCGATGCCGGAGGCCGGCCGGGGCGGGGCGGGGCGCTTGTCGTCGGGCTGATGAGGGGGCGTGTGTGGAAGAAGTGAGAGAGCGTCGTGTGCGACGCTACCCCGCCATGCACGTGTCGTTGGCGTCCGTGCCAGGGGAAGCTCCGACGCCCGACCGGCTCCAAAACACACTGGAACATGCCCCCGTCCCCCTGCTGGTCCTCCTCGAATCGAAATATCGTACTCACCACACCGCTACCCCGCCGCCGTTTGCCACCGCTCCCGGCGCCGCCGGCCGGGCCGCCGTTTTCACCGCCACCTACCCCGCCACCCCCGCCCGCCGTGTGCTTGACCACCCCGAATCGGGTGGGCAGGCACTGGTGGGATGCCGGTGGGGGTGGGAGGGGGGCGGCTTCCCGGGTGGAGGCCGAGGAGGGCGGCATATGCAGAGATAGCTGTTTTTCGTTTACGGAATTGCGCGCACAAAAAAAGGGCGCGTGTGCTCAGTCAGAGCCACGCGCGCGCGGCGGGCTGGGGGAGAGGAGGGGAGGAGGGGAATTCTCTCCTGTGCGTCTGTGTGTGTGCGTGCGAGCGCGGAAGGAGGAGTGTCCTCTCCTGGGCGCTTTTTTCTGTTTCGTTTCTCGCGCTCGAAACAGCGCGAGTGAAGCCTGTCCCTTCTTTCTTCCCTCTCACAAAAAAACTCTCACAAAAAAACGTCTGTCTTTCAGCGCACGCGTGCGCACAACACACACACCAACAATGCCACGCCCATCCACCGCCCCCGCTGGAACCACCACCACCACTTCCACCTCTGCCCCTTCCCCTCCACCCCCCTGGGCCCTGCCCCCTCCACCCCCGCCGCCGCCCTGGCGCGCGCCTCCGCCTCCACCAGGCGGACAGGAGGCAGAGGAGGGGGCGGCCGCCCGCCCGGCCTCCCCTCCCCATCCCCCCCCCCAACTGGTCCCCATCCCGCTCATCACAGCCTTGCACCGCGCCTTGAGCGGTGGCGTGGTGGCAGCGGCCCGCCTGCGGGGCGCGGTGGTGGTGGGGGGAGGCAGTCACAAAAGTGGCCCAGGTGGAGTTACAACTGCCCGCTGCACCACGGCGTTCCCTCTTTCTGCGCCCTCCCCTCTCCCCGCCGCCGCCGCCCTCGCCGCCGCGGCAGCCGCTGTGCGGGCCCAGGTCCGGGCAGAAGCAGGCGCTGCAGCCGCGGCAGCGGC
>Ga0315284_10003624_pt1 | contig 21980 bp, 26 predicted proteins | sample YL17G09_16_MG_FD_203696 | JGI IMG/M metagenome (GOLD analysis project Ga0315284, IMG submission 203696) | Sediment microbial communities from Yellowstone Lake, YNP, Wyoming, USA - YL17G09_16 | ecosystem: Environmental > Aquatic > Freshwater > Lake > Sediment | place: USA: Wyoming | collected... | reverse complement strand
TGCTTTGCCAGGTTTTCAAGGCGTGGCTTTTTACCGCCGAGTTGGGCACGTCGCATTTTTAGCCTAAAACAAGGCCGAATCGTATTTATGTCAAGGTGCGCGCTCGTGGGCTTTTTTGAAAACGAGCTGTTTTCCCAGGAAATTTGCAAATCTGTGATCTACTGAGTCTGATCATGAAGTGGCTTACTCGTTCACACGTCCACGTTGACCGGGTGGCTTGTCCCTGGCTCATCACACGTTTTGTGGACAATGACGCCGAGTTTCTTTTCGTCCCCAAGAGCCAGGTGGACAAGGTCGTTGCCGAGACCGGGGCGATCCCGTTCGATGCGCCGGGCGTGGAGCTAGGGCACACGGATGGCCGCTGCTCGTTCGAGTCCATCATCGCCAAGTATGAACTCAAGGACCCCGCGCTGCTGCGAATGGCCAAGGTCATTCACGCAGCGGATGTGGAAGCCGACATTGACACTGATCCCATCGCGCGTGGATTCGAGGCGATAGCCGTCGGTTACAGCCTGCGCTATCCCGAAGACGAGGAAAATCTGGTGCACCAATTCGAGGTGTACGATGCGCTGTACGCCTGGTGCCGCCTGCAAGTGGCAAAAAACCAGTGATCCGATTTTACACGCCCCCCCAGAATTCTTTGTGTGTCTTCGTGCCCACTACCATCCTTTGGGGAGTCGTGGATGAACTGAAATAGCTGCGAGGTGAAAGATGACTCTGAAGCATTTGGGCTACATTGAGTTGCCACCGAATGTCAAGTCAGGCGGCTTTGATCACGCGGCGATTCACAGCGCCAGCGCGCGTCTGTACGTGGCCCATACGATCAACGACGCGCTCGACGTGATTGACTGCGCCAGTGACCGTTATCTACATTCGATTCCGAGCCTGACTGGCGTGGCTGGCGCGCTCGTGTCCGACGAACGCAATCTCGTCTTTACCTCGAATCGCGGCGAGAACTCAGTCGGCATCTTTTCGCCCGACGACGAAGCCAGTCTCGTCAAGGTCGGCGTTGGCGTCCGCCCGAATGGGTTGTCGTGTGATCCATCGCGCAATCTCTTGCTGGCCGCCAATGTCGGCGATCCGGCGATTCTAGGATCATTCACGGTTTCCATCGTGGACGTGACGAAGCAAACCATGCTCGCCAGCGTCCCATTACCGGGACGCACACGATGGACGATCTTTGATCCACAGTCCAACGCCTTTTACGTGAACATCATGGAACCGGCGCAGATGGCGATAATCGAGGCCAGCCGGCCCACACAGGTCGCGCGCATGTTTGACGTGCCTGTCGCCGGCCCGCACGGCCTCGATCTCGATGTGGGGCGGCGGCGCCTGTTCTGCGCGTGCGATGGCAAAAAACTGGTCACGCTAGCGGCAGACACGGGTCGTGTGCTGGATGAACAAGACATCAGCGGCGTGCCCGATGTGGTTTTCTTCAACGCTGCGCTCAAGCATCTGTATGTCGCCATCGGTGATCCTGGCGTGATAGACGTATTCGACACCGAAGCGATGCGACAAATCGAAACTGTGATAACTGAAAAGGGCGCGCACACCATCGCCTTCGACGCGGAGCGAAACAAGATATATGCCTTTCTGCCGCAGACGCATCGCGCGGCGATCTATATGGACCAGGGTAGAGTCCTATGACACTTGCTCCTGAACTTTCCTTTGTGCGTTTCTTGACGGCGGATGGCCGTCTGCTTTTTACCACGCGCCTCATGCGGCTGTTCGCCTACGGCTTCTTGTCCATCGTGCTGGCGCTGTACCTGGAACAAGTCGGCCTGACCACGACGCAGATCGGCGCGCTGTTCACGTTCACGCTGATCGGCGACGCGGGCATCTCGCTGTGGATCGCCACCTCGGCGGATCGAATCGGGCGGAAACGCATGTTGCTGTTGGGCGCGGGACTGATGCTACTGGCGGGCATTGTGTTTGCGGTCAGCGGCAGCATCGTGCTGCTGATCGTGGCGGCCATCGTCGGCGTGCTCAGCCCCAGCGGCAATGAGATCGGCCCATTTCTTTCCATTGAGCAGGCAGCGCTTTCGCAGATTGTGCCGGACGATCAGCGCACGCGCACGTTTGCCTGGTACAACCTCGTCGGCTCGTTCGCCACCGCGACGGGTGCCTTGGTCGGCGGCTCGCTGGCGCAAGGATTGCAGGCCGCAGGCAGCACGCCGCTGGAAAGCTATCGCGCTATCGTGATCGGCTATGCCCTGTTCGGCGTGGCCTTGGCGTTGTTATTCAACCGACTGTCGTCCGCCATCGAAGTCACCACCTCGCCCCAGCCCGCTGTCACCCCGAGCCGTCTCGGCCTGCACCATTCGCGCGGCATCGTGCTCAAATTGAGCGGGCTGTTTGCGCTGGATGCTTTTGCGGGCGGATTCGTCGTGCAGAGCCTGGTCGCCTACTGGTTTCACGTTCGCTTCGGCGTCGAACCGGCGGTGCTGGGCAGCATCTTTTTCGGCGCGAACGTCTTCGCCGGCATCTCGGCGCTGCTGGCGGCGCGAGTGGCCGCGCGCATCGGCCTTATCAACACGATGGTGGTCACTCATATTCCAAGCAACATCCTGTTGATGCTCGTGCCGCTGATGCCGAATCTGCCGCTGGCGATTGCCATGCTGTTCCTGCGGTTCAGCATTTCGCAGATGGACGTGCCCACTCGCCAATCGTACACGATGGCGATGGTTGATCCCGACGAGCGGTCAGCGGCTTCGGGCGTGACGACGATCGCGCGCTCCATCGGCGCGGCGTTGTCGCCCTCCATTGCGGGCGCATTGCTCAGCGCTTCGCTCATCAGCGTGCCGTTCTTTCTTTCGGGCGGGATCAAGATTGTGTATGACCTGACGCTCTATTTCAGCTTCCGCGCGATGAAACCGCCAGAAGAGCAAAGGCTGTCCACCCAATAGAGTTCTTGCTGTCGAACCGTGAATCGGCGTTGATGTGTGCACGCAACCTTTGCGTGCACACGCGCTGATATACTCCCTTCACATGTGTTCGCGGTGTGTTAGAATTGAACTCACTTGTGAGACTCGTTTCTTGCAACGCAATGCTTGGGAAGGGAAAGGGTTCGACGTGCTCTGGGAAGCTCTGGTCATTATCTTGCTCCTCATCGCAAATGGCGTCTTTGCCATGTCCGAGATCGCCATTGTCTCGTCCAGAAAAGCCCGTCTCCAGGAGCGCGCCGACCGAGGCGACGCGAGGCGACGGCCTATCAGGAGATCGTCTAACTTGCCGCCGAACAAGTTGCGCACGACCAGCGGCTGCCGCACCTCGACCGATGCGATGGTCACCCCAGTGAGGCGCAGCGGCAGAAACTCACGTATGGCCTCAAGGTCAGGCAACTCGTATGATGCTCCAAGCAGATTACTCATGAAGGGAGGGTGAAGCGGATGGTTGTCCCTTGGCCCACACTGCTTTGCGCCGAAATCTCACCGCCGTGTGCGCCCACCAGGTTCTTGGCGATGGCCAGCCCCAGGCCGGTGCCGCGCGAATCCCGCGATTTGTAGAAACGGTCAAAGATATAGGGCAGTTCATCGGGCGGAATCCCTGCTCCGGTATCGCGGACGGAAACCACAATGTGCGTGCCCTCCGTGGCACACCTGACACTCATCGTTCCTCCGTGCGGCGTGTAACGTAGCGCGTTGGCGATCAGGTTTTCCAACACCTGCCGTATACGTTCGGGATCCACCTCAAGCACCAGGCCGGGCTCGGCGTCTGCGTCCACTGCTACTCCCGCCTTGTCGGCTTGCATCTGAAAAGACGCAAGGGTCTCGCTCACCAACATCGCCAGGTCAATCGGCTCTTTTTGCAGTTTGAGCGCGCCACTTTCTGCTAGCGCCAACGTCCGCAGGTCGTCAACCAAACGCGAAAGGACGTGCGTCTCTTCCAAGATTGGCTCAAGATGCGCATTGTCGCGAGGATAGATGCCGTCGAGGAGCCCTTCCAGATTACCCTGAATCACCGTGAGGGGCGTCCGTAGCTCGTGCGTGACATCGGCGAGTAGATTGCGACGCTGTTCGTCGTCCGCCTGTAAACGGACGACCATCGAATTAAAGGCGCGAGCGAGCGAGCGCGTCTCGCGCGGGCCGCGTTCTTCTATGCGGACTGAATAATCGCCCTTTGCAACACGCTCCGTAGCTTCCATCACATCGCCAATGGGCACTGCTACATGCCTTAACGCTCGTCCCGCTAGAACCAAACCAGCGATGACTAGAACGGGCACAATGATTCTGAACGGGCCTCCCATATGAAAGACACTGCTTGGGGCATCAATCGCGCCGAGCAACCAGAGAAACGTTGCAAGCCCGCCGCAGGCAAAGAGGGACAAGAGCACCAGCAGGCAGCCGATGCGCCAAAAGAAACGCCCCCGATGGCCGCGCCAGTCGCGCATGTTCGGCGCACCGGCAGGCGGCCAGTGCTCATCAGAGGGCCACCAGGGTGGAGGCTTGCGTGGAAAGTGAGGACGCATCGCGATTGACCGTGTCCTTATGCTATCTGAATGTTCCCGCTGGACTCGCTTCGGCAGCCACGCGACCCTTGGCCCCCTGCACAGGGGGAGCGAGCAAGCCTGATTTCCTATTCGTCTGCGAATTTATAGCCCACGCCGTACACCATCAGGAGATAGCGAGGCTTGTGCGGGTCCGGCTCGATCTTGTGACGGATGTTTTTGATATGCACATCAATCGCGCGCTCGTACGACTCGAACGCGATGCCATGGAGTGCGTCGAGCAGTTGCGCGCGGGTAAAGAGCCGTCCAGGCTGGCGCGCCAGCGTCGCCAACAATTGAAACTCGGTCGGCGTCAGATCTATAGGACGTTCGCCCACTGTCGCGCGCAGCCGAGGGACGTCAAGCGTTATATCGGCGGCGCGGATGATATCTGCCCTCGCGTTGGCCTGTGAGGTGTCGGCGCGGCGCAGCACGGCGCGGACACGGGCGACGAGTTCTTTGGGGCTGAACGGCTTGGTGATGTAATCATCCGCGCCCAGCTCGAGACCGACGAGCTTGTCTGTTTCTTCGCCACGCGCCGTTAACATGATGATGGGCACGCTCGAATCCTGGCGCAGCTTGCGCGTCACATCCAGCCCATCCACATCAGGCAGGCCCAGGTCGAGCACGATCAGGTCGGGCTTTGAGTGGCGCGCACTGGCCAGCGCGGAGGCGCCGTCGTAGGCGGCTAACACAGAGAACCCCCCGTGCTCGAGGTAATCGCGTGCGACCTGGACAATCTTTTTTTCGTCGTCCACGACGAGGATGGTTTTCATCTTGTGTGATGAGGGCCGGGGCGCAGCTATGCCGCGCCCCGGTTACTGCCGGATTACTTGTCCGCCGCTTGAGGCTCGTGCATCTTACGATGCCATTCCTCAAACATGGGCGGCACACCTTTGTCCCAGGGGCCGTGATGTCCCACGTGCCCACAGCCAGGGCGGCCTCGCCACAAGATCGCACGCAGTAGGGCGATCACGAGTAGCCCAAGCAGCAGTGGGAATAGACAGCCCAGAAACCCCAGGCCGAATGGCCGATGATAGAAAAACGGCCCACCCAGATATGGATACGGCGCTGCGCCCGTTGGCGGTGCGACCAACTTGTCACTTGAGGCCAACCCTTGCGCGATGCCCATATTGTAGGCGTAAACGCCGACACCTGCCACGCCCGCGATCACGACCAGCGCGAGCAACACTCTCCATACGATTCTCCCGTTCATTTTTCCTCCTTCACAGGATTTGATTATGAACGAGATTATGGCACACGATTATTTAGGAATTATGAACGTACAATGGATGGATTGTGCAGGAATCCGGCGGCATTGTATCCCATACGCTCGGCAGTGTCAACCGAATCTCGCAGGAGAGGGCCCTTAATAGTGGATAAACGAGCATCTCGATGCCGTGATGGCGGTCGTCGGTCAGGATTTCATTCGAGGCAGGGCAAAGAGCGGCCCCTGCGTTCTGGGTGTGACGTACACTGCCTGGCTCAACGTCAGGTACGAGCCGCGCGCCACGCCAGTCGTGCGGCGATGCTCGCGTGCGTGTTCTTGCCCCTGTGCACCGCAAAGCGGCGCGGGGCCGCTGGGCGCTGACCAGAAGAAAACCGAGTTCCTTCAGAAGGCATCAATGATGCTGGGGTCTGGCAGCTTGCCGAAATCCACCATCGGCGCCAGGAGCAACGGGTCGGCATCCTTTTCCTGCACTGCATAGTTCAGGTCGCTATCCATCTCGATGGCAAACGTGAGCCGTTCGTTTAACAGTTGCCCTTGCACGAAGGGCGTCGCAATCGCGTCAATCGCTCAGGCCGCATAGACTTGCTCGCCTGTGCTGAACGTGATGCGATGCGGCGTGCGGTCAACCGTCACCGGATAGGCCCACGCGACCGCGCCCTGCCCATTCCTAAAGACGAACGTCATGTGCTTTTCCAGTTCGTCCAGGATGACGTTGACCCGCTCGACCGAGAGATGCAGTCGTTCGGCAATCAGTTCGGGCGGCACGCGGAGCGCAGCACCGCAAAATCGCGCACGCGATGGTGCTCCTCCGTCATAAAGCTCAAACTCGATTGGCCGTCTTGTCCGTTCTTGGCGACTTGTCTTTGCCATACTATGCGCGGGATGGGTAGCATAATGCGCCCCAGTCCAAGCAAAAGTCTTTTGTTCATGCTATCTCTCCTCAGAACAGGAACGGGATAAACAGTTTTGTTCTCTTCATGTATTCCTGGTAGGCCGGGCCAAAGAAGCGAATATCCTCGGCTTCCTCGGCCTTGGCGGTGGCGACCAGAAACAACGTGGCGATCAAAGCCAGCAGGCCGTTGAGCCAGGACGTTGACTTGAAGGCCACGCCCCACGCCAGGAATAGCAGCGAACTGTAGAGCGGGTGACGGATGTACCGGTATGCGCCCGCCGCGACGATAGTGGTCGTTTTTTCGAACTCGAGCATCGGCGCATCATCGCGCCGCGCATTCTGTTTTCCCATTTGCTTGAGCAGGCGCACGGCGTGAATCACCAGGAACAACGAGACGATCAGCAGGAACCAGGAGATAAGCTGGTGCCAGGCGAAGGGATTGTCAAACCAATGGTCAAGGTTCAACACGGTCAGTGTCAGGATTGTCTCCCAGGCAAAGAAGCGGTAAAAGCCGTGGGAACGTGGAGCGCGCAAGGAGGCTCTCGACACATAGACGATGACGGCAGACCCGACGACGAAAACGAGCAGCATGAACATGGTCTCATCTCAAGGAGTTGATAAGAAGGCATACGATTAGGATAACACAAAGACGTGCAGAGAGCAAAATGGTGTTGTACCCACAGACATCCGATCATTGTGGCTCGTGCCAGGCATCGGCGCCAATTAGCTTTCCTCTCCATTCACCACTTGGCGTGATGCTCCTCGGAAAACCCGATCAGTCCATCCAGCCGGATGACCTCGCCATCGTCCGCCGCCACCGTGCCGTCCCGCACAGCCACGTGGAATGGGCTGGTCATGGCCGGTGGAATGACCGCTATGTGGGGCACCTTGGGGGCGGAAGCTTTGGCAGGAGGACCTGCTGGAATCCCACTGCAACTCGTGACCAAACTCGCAATAGTCAGGGCCATTATCAAACCGAACGCAATTCTATTACACATCACAGACTCGTGTAGGTCGCTTCGGGTGCGCCGAGGGTTCGCGCGCACTGACTATGGGCGGTCACGCAACGACGCCCCCGCCTGCCAAGGCGGGGGCGTCGTGAAACCGGATTAACGGATTCCCTTCTCGATGAGAGTAGCGATTGTGGCGACGTTCTGCGGCGTAACCGTGCCGACCCCGGTATCAATGTGGAGACCCGGAATCAAATAGTTCTTGGTCAGCCAGATCTGCTGGACCGGTAAGTAGCCCTGCAGGTAAAGCACCTGATCGAAGCTCGCGCTGATCCAGCCCTGTTTGATGGCGTCAACCGTTGCGGGCGAAAGATCAATCCCGCCGATGATGATGTCACCGGGCTTCTTACCTGCCGCCTGGAGGACCTTGGGCAGGGTCGAAGTGATGTTGCCATGCTGAGTTCCGATCGCTTTGAGATTGGGATGAGCTGCAATGTAGGCCGTCAGAATCGGGATTGCTAACGACGGATCTTTATCTACTTCGTTAGTGACGTCGAGCTTATCCACCTTGAGTCCGGCAGCGGTAAGCGCATCAAAAATTCCCTGGGGGCTCTTGCTTCTGCCCTCCTGATGCCAGATGTCGTAGACGAGGGCCTCGTCACCGGCTTTCAGCCCGGCCGCGACCATCGCCAGGCCGGTCAGATAGCCCCCGCTGTGGAGATCGGCTCCGGCATACCCAAATCCCTTGGACTGGTATTTTGCCTCAATGTTCGGGAGTGGGTTGTTGCCGCTGGTGACGATGATGCCCTGTTTTTCGGCGTCATCAACGAGCGACGCAAAAGCAGCCTCTCCAGGATGGCCCATGATTTCGATGCCGTCCGGCTTTGCAGCCACGGCTTCCTTGAATTGGTCAATCATCTTCTGGGGATCCCAGCCCGAGTACTGCTCGATCAGCTTGACCCCAAGGGCCGCCGCCGCGGCCTTGGCGCCGTTCGTCCGTGCCAGCGTCGCGCCATCGCCTTGTTGGCCGCCCATCTGCATGTAGATGACGAGCTGCTTCCCGGCTGGCGCTGCCGGGGCGACGGTAACAGGCACTATAACGGTCTGAACAACGGGTGGGGCGGCAGCCGGGGCGGCAGCCGGTGCGCACGCTGAAAGCACGATCGTGCTCAGCACGATGACCGGAACCAGCCACTTGAACAAAGATTTGTGTGACATTGGACTTTTCTCCTTCTTGATAGAGTAGACTTGTCTTGAACGACTCGAACCGCCGGTTGAAGCAAGACGTCAAATAGTATAGCTTCGGCCTCACCTCCTTTCTCTGCCGAGCCCCTTCGGAAAGTCCGGGCAGGCTCTTTTCCCGTTTGAACCGGCTGTGGCCCACCGAGGGATCCAACGGCGCGCGATCATGTCAATGCCGCGTCGTCCTTCTTCGACACCTCGCCGGTCGTGTTCGAGCGAACCGGCGCGACCCAACGGCGGATCCGGCTGGAGAGAATGGCAATGTTGCCTTCCCCGATGGTAACGTTGAGGGTGACAGAGGCGGCCATGACGAGACCCTCCACCAACTGAACCCAATAGCCGCCGATCCCGCTGGCCACGACCCCGGCTTCCAGCGAGCCGATGATATAGGCGCCGAAAAAAGTGCCGACGATGACACCCTGACCGCCGGCGATCGAGGTTCCCCCGATAAAGACCGCCGCCATGGTTGGCAGGAGAAAACCTTGCCCCTGCGTCGGATAGAAGACGTTTATTTCTATCGTGAGGAGCAGTCCCGCAAAGGCCGCAATCACGCCCATCATGGTAAAGAGCTTGATCCTGGTGGCCTCCACATTGATTCCCATGACCCGCGCGACGTCTGCGTTGTCGCCGACGAACATGATTTCCTCGCCGAACTTGTGCCGGTTCAAGATGAACCAGAGCAACACGGCAAGTCCCAGCGCCCAGAGCGCCTGGGCGGGGAAAACTCCAAAGATCCGGCCGGTGAAAATCGTGTGGACGGAATGGGTCTCGATCTCCCTGATGTTCAATTGGAGCCCTCCCGCAAGCAGGATGGTGACCCCGTACCAGAAGAATTGCGCCGCGAGGGTGGCCATGATGGAAGGCACTCTGATCTTCGCGACCAAGAGCCCGTTGACGTACCCGACCAAGGCGCCGGCGGCAAGGGCGAGGATGAAACCGGCCCATGCGGCCCATGGCGTATGCAAGTTCTTGAAAACCCAAGAGAAGACGAATCCAGCGAACGCGACCACCGCGGGGAAGCTCAGATCAATCTCTCCCGCGGTGATGATGAATGTAAGTCCCAGGGCGAGAACGGCTACCGGCGGTACAGTCTGGAAGAAGGCCATGTAGATCCTGTACCCGGTGAACACCGTCGGCGACGTGAAGATAAACACGCCGTACAAAGCTGCCAGTACCACGGCTACGGGGAGACCCTCGATTTTTCCAAGGAATGCAAGGGGGAAGCTTGATCGTTTCATGATTCTTCCTTGTCTTTCAGTCCATGAGAGTATTCGAGCAAAAAGTCATCCAACGCCTTCAGGGTGATTTCTTTCTTGGCGATACTCGCGACGATCTCCCCGCGATCCATGATGACGAAGCGATCCGAGATTTCGTACACGTCCTGGATGTCGTGGGAGATGTAGATACAGGCCTTGCCGGCATCCTTGATCTTGTGCACAAAGTTGAGTACCTTCCGCACTTCCTTCAAGGAGAGGGCCGCCGTCGGCTCGTCCAGGATGATGAGTTCGGCTTCGAAATACATCGCCCTTCCGATCGCCACCCCCTGGCGCTCACCGCCGGAAAGCAACTTTACACTCGAATCTACGGTGATTCCCTTGCCCCGGAATCCGATCGTGTTGACCATGATCTCGTTGGCGATTTCCTTTTCCTTCTTGATGTTGAGGAAACCGAAGGGGAGGGTGATCTCACGTCCGATGAAGAAATTCCGCCACAGGACCTGCTTCTCGCCCAGCGATCTATCCTGGTAAACGGTCTCGACCCCATGCGTGTGCGCCCGCTTGACGTTGTAGGTGCGGAGGTCCACCTTCTGGCCCGCGATGTAGAGCTCGCCGCTGGTCGGCGGAAACACGCCGGTGAGGATTTTCACCATGGTTGATTTACCGGCGCCGTTGTCTCCGATGAGTCCGATGATCTCGTTGCGGCCTACTTGCAAATTGATGTTCTTGAGGGCACACACGAGGCCGAAATACTTTTCGATATTGACCATCCGCACAGCATAGCGCGGGACAGGGGCCTCAGCCACGATAGGCTCCCCTTGTGGGGAAGGGGCGTTGGTCTCGGAATGAAGATCGTTGGAGTGGTTATTCATTAGACCTCCCTCGAAAATGGAATAGCTAGGTACAATTTGTGCCTGATGCGGAAGGCTATACTATACTGCGCACGGCCACAAATTGTGTTTTCTGTCATTGCGAGGACGCGTCAGCGCCCGAAGCAATCTCTGGTTTGCGAGTACAAAGATTGCTTCGCCGCCTTCGGCGGCTCGCAATGACAGCGCTACGAAAAAGCGCAAATTATGCCCGTGTTGAGTATAACATAATGTTTCGCTGTATGCAAGAACCCGCATTGACTCATCAAGAATGTTACCGAAAACGATTCGTTTCCTCATGGGAAAATGTTACCCAAACGGATTCGTTGACTCATGGGAAAATGGACATAGTCACCAAATTATGTGCTTGAGCGGTCTTCAACAGCCTGTGCGAGGAATTCGCGTCCCACAGGCCACAGCACAACGTCAGGTGCATGACATAAAGCTTGACAGGGGCTTCCTGGGCATAGAACAGGTGTGCAAACCATAATTCCGAGACTATGTCGGGATTCTGATCAGTCGGTGTAATAAAAAATAGAGCGGGTTACTCGCCAGCGCCGTACTCTTGCCCCGTCGCCTACCAAGGCCGCAGGTTAGCCCGGCGGCCCGCGCCTGTGAGTGCACATTTTCGTGAAGAATTCTTGCCACAGCACGAGCTTGTGTCTCACCACCGGAACGCCATCCTGGCGAGATAATCCAGGCTGCGGTGCCAGGTCCCCAGCACGTCGCCCCCGCCGACGAACACTGCCCTCACAAACGTGACGGCCATCACACATATCAAGGTCCACACTGCCAACATGGCCAGGGCGCTCAGAATTTTTGCCAAAATGTTCCCGATATGTTCCGGGCTGACCACGTACAGGTCGCGGCGAGAATAGTCCTTCAGGTACGTCCCTTTTAGTGTGCGGTGATGCGGGGAGCACACGCTTTCTTCCTTGCAGGGAGGGTGGGGGGCAGCATTATTCCTGGTTTGCGGGTGAACGCGGGCGGGTCAAGTACCAACTCAAAAGCAGGTTGACGACTACAGGAACAAGCGATACCAAGAGAAGGAAGGCAGACATGCTATTGAGCGAACCAGTTTTGGTCGCTATATCTGCCAATTGGCAAACGGTAATGTTGGCGCTGAGGCACGGTTGGCGCAACGAGGCGGGAACGAACTGGCGGAGCCACAGCTCATTGGTGGTGGCAAGGCCGTACTGCCCGACGTTCGCGCGGGTGATGCCAGGTACCGTGCCAAGCGTTGTATCGAAATAAAACTCGCCAACCCGATAGAGAATAAACGCCAACAGCCACATCAGTAATTCAAAGGTCAACCCCCAACACAACAACCCGCTCCCGGCAATGATTGCCAGCCGTGCGTGCCTGCTACGTTGAGACAGTTGGTAGAGAGGCGTCAGCCGCAAAAGCAATGCCACCAGTACGCTGGGGAGCATCCACAGGCCGATGAGTAAACCGATTTGCAGGAACCCTTGCAGATCCATGGGCCATTACGACTTGAGCCATCGCTTGGGTACTTTGCACACCATCGTGTAGGCCGGGTCAAACATGTTGCCCAGGTCATACTCCACGCACTGGCCCAGCAGGATGTTGGCGCCGACCGCGTCCAGCCCGTAATCCTCTTGCAGCCAGCGGAGCATTTCGGTGGTGGCGTGCTGCACGGCCTGGTCGAGCGGGCGGGCATTGCCGACGGTGAAAATATAGTCGGCACGCTCCGCGTCGCCGCGCGGCCAGCCGATGCGCTTGCCTTTGACCACGCGCACGGTAAACTGGACGTCGAACGACGTTTCGATACCCGTTCCGACAATTTCCCCGTCGCCCTGCACCGCGTGCCCGTCACCCATAAAGATCAACGCGCCCGGCGCCCAAACGGGAAAATAGACCGTGACGCCGGCAACAAAACCACGATAGTCCATGTTCCCGCCGTGTGGGCCAGAGGTTGCAGTGGAAATCGCTTGCCTGTCTGCCGGCGCAACGCCAAAGCAGCCGAGCATGGGTGCGAGCGGCAGCGCCAGGTTCCCCAGTCGAGTCACCGGCTTGGCGAGCGTCGCCATCCCAGCGGCGCGGTCAATGTGCCATTCGGCAAGCGTGCGCTCCGGCAGCTCGCGCACGTATTGGGGGTCTACCACATTCGGGGCAACTGCGGTAGAGGTGTAGCCTGTGTCTCGGTTCGGATAGAGACGATCCAGGCGCAGCGCCAGCATGTCACCCGGCTCGGCGTTTTCGACGTAAAAGGGGCCGGTCTGTGGGTTGCCCTCCGGCGCGACCTGCTCACCGTGCGCGTCTGTGCCGCCAGCATCTATGGTCGTCGTGATGACGGTGTCGCCGTCGGCGATGCGCAGTACAGGCTCGTGCGGGCCGAGCGTGATGTGGTAATGCGTGGGGTAAAAACGGTGCGTTGTCATTCTTTCTCACCTCACTTGTTCAGCAGCGCTGCCTTGATCGCTTCGCCCTCTGGCTTGAGCCAGAGGGCGCGCGCCGCCGTATTCTCACGTCCAAAGAAAAGGTCTAATCTCGACCAGCCTATGCAAGTTGCGCTGGTCTTGTTCAAACCATTTCTGTTCCAACCGGGCCTCTTGTTTCAATGCTCGATAGTACGCAGCGTACTTTTTCTTATCCGGTTCAACTACCTCACCCAAGTCTGAACCGGGTATTTTCTTGAATCTGAGCGGCGGCGACTTTAGCTTTTTGTCGTCCAGAGGACTCTGCCTGGCGGGTCTTGTCTCCTTCCACCACTTGTAGAGGCTCTTGATCTCTTTCCACGCGCGCTGATGTATCTCGTCGGAATTCCAGTCAACGATTCTGTCTGGTTTTTCTTGTTCAACAAAATCAACTAACAGTTGGAAGGTAGCATGTAACAGAATGTTGTCCTTGTCGTGCCACCCTTTTTCCAGCGTTTGTATTCTCAAGTATTTCATTGCCTCTCCCTGGAACCCGCGCAGGCGGGTTTTGCTGTTGTTGCTGCGATTTTTAATCGCCGGACCCTACCGACTGTTCGCCAGCGCCGCCTCAGTCGCTTTGTCCAGGCTGCGCGCGCTATTGCGTATAGTCTGCAAAAAAGTCTTTTAATGTCCGCTCCAAAGCATCTATCTCGATGGGCTTGGGCAGAAAGACATTTGCCCCGGCCGCGTAGACCTGATCTATCACTTCATTTTGAGCTTCGGAAGACATGGCGATGATGAGGGTCTTGGCGGTGCGCGGTTCACGGCGGAGGTAACGGCAGACCTCTACTCCATCTACGCCCGGCATGTTGATGTCGAGCAAGATGACATCCGGGACGCGCTGGGCCACGCTTTCGGTGGCCGGGCGCGCGCCGTAGGCGATTTCCGTTTCATAGCCCAGCAGTTCGAGCGTCTGCGCGATGCTAGTCGCAGCGACACGAGCATCGTCAATAACAAGCGCATAACGTGGCATGGCTTTTACTTTCGTTGCGCCGCCAGCGCTACCTCAATCGCCTCACCCAGGCTGCGTGCGCCGACGACGTCCAGCCCGGCCGGTTGATTTACCACGCGCGACTTGAGTCCCTTGGGAACGAGGCAGCGCCGGAAGCCGAGCTTGGCCGCTTCGTTCAGCCGCGCGCCGAGTTGACTCACGGCGCGCAACTCGCCTGAAAGCCCCACTTCGCCAATGATCGCCAGGTCGGGCGCGACGGGCAGGTCGCGCATCGAGGACGCAATCGCAAGGGCAACGGCCAGGTCGGCGGCCGGCTCGCCGATCTTGAGTCCTCCGATGACGTTGACGAACACATCCTGATCGCCCAGCTTGAGCCCGATACGTTTTTGCAGCACCGCCACCAGGAGCAGCAGCCGGTTAAAGTCAACGCCGTTGGCGGTGCGGCGCGGCAAGCCGAACGACGTAGTGGACGAGAGCGCCTGCACCTCGACGAGCAGCGGGCGCGTGCCCTCCATCGTCACCGCAATCGCGCTGCCCGGCGCGGCGGCCAATCGCTCGGCCAAAAATGCTTCGGAGGGGTTCGACACTTCGACCATGCCGTCGCCGCGCATCTCGAACACGCCCACTTCGCTCGTCGCGCCAAAGCGATTCTTGACGCTCCGAAGGAGGCGGTACGTGTGAAAGCGGTCGCCCTCCAAATACAATACCGTGTCCACAATGTGCTCGAGCACTTTGGGTCCGGCCAGCGCGCCGGCCTTGGTCACGTGGCCCACGAGCATCGCCGCGACGCCGGACGACTTGGCCATGTTTTGCATCCGCGCGGCGCACTCGCGCACCTGGCTGATGCTGCCCGCCGCCGAGGTCAGCTCGTCCAGGTACATGGTCTGGATCGAATCCACGACCACGAGGCGCGGTTTGATCTCGCCGATGTGGCCGAGGATCACGTCGAGGTCGGTTTCGGTGACGAGGAACAGATGCTCGGTGGACATGCCCAGCCGGTCGGCGCGCATCTTGAGTTGCTGGACGGACTCTTCGCCAGAGACGTACAGCACGGAGCAACCGGGCGTGGCGAGGCTGGCCGCCAGCTGCATCAGCAGCGTGGATTTGCCGATGCCCGGGTCGCCGCCGACGAGCGTGAGCGAGCCGGGCACGATGCCCCCGCCCATCACGCGCTCGAATTCTTGCATCTCTACGCGCAGGCGCGCCATGTCGCCAAGCGACACTTCAGTGAGCCGCTGAGGACGAACGCCCGGCGCGGCGGACACGCTTTTCTCGCGGGTCTTCGGCTCGGTCACCTCGACCAGGCTGTTCCACTCGCCGCAATCCGGGCAGCGGCCCATCCACTTGGGCTGAGCGCCGCCGCATTGCTGGCAGACGAATTGTGTGCGCGATTTGGATTTGGGCATCTGCTCATCTCTAGAAAACCTCCGAGGTTTTTTTTTTCAACCTCGGAGGTCTCGACTAAGCCTGGTCTATCTTGACCTGAATCTTGCCCGAGGACACGTCCTCTTGAATCTGGCGCAGCCGCGCTTGAAGCTCTGGCGTGACGACGCGTGCCACCTCTGGGCGGAAGGGGGCCAGCGTCAGACCATCCTCCGCAAAGCCGTAGCTGTGGATGCTGCCACCCTGGAACGTCCTGTCCGCCACGGCGGCCACTACGTCGTACACCGTATTGTCCACGCGCTTGACGCGGCTGGTCAGCACACTTTCGGGAGCCAGCTCGCTGTGATCCGCGCCGGTGCTGATGATGTATCGCCCGAACGACTTGGCGGCCTCTATCGCGCCCAGCCCGCACCGCCCGGCGGCTTGAAAGATCACGTCCGCTCCGGAGGCGTATTGCGTTTCCGCCAAGAGTCGTCCGCGCGCCGGGTCGTCGAACACGCCGACGTAATCTGCCAGGAGGCCGATGTGCGGATTGATGTGCGCCAGGCCCTGGGCATATCCGGCCTCGATGCGCCGCACGATGGGCGTCGTGCCACCGCCGACGAACCCCACGCGATGTGTCTGTGTGACGAGACCCGCCAACGCGCCCACCACAAAGTCGCCTTCGTATTCGCGAAAGATGATGGACCAGACGTTGGGCGCTTGTACGACGGTGTCTACGATGGCGAAACGCTGCTCGGGACGCTCGGCGGCCACCTGCGTGATGGACGGGCCGTGGCCGTACCCCAAGGCAATGATCAAATCGGTGCCGGCGTCAGCCCATTTGCGCAACGTGGCAAGGTTCTGGTTCAGCATCCCCCAGGTGTCGGTGGAAAACTGGAGGTTGTACTGGCCCTGAGCCGCCAACAGGCCCAGGTAGGCCGAGTCATTGAAGGACTGGTCGCCCAGGCCGCCCACGCCCATCAACAAACCCACACGAATCGGTGACGAGTCTGCGCTCATGTGTCCCCCTTTTAGCAAATCGCTTATCGCGCGTTGCTTATCGTCTCACGAGACATTTCCGTAATTCACCGGTTGGCTGTATCTGGGTTGCACGGCCAACCGCTGGCGAGTCTCTTTACCCAGCTTTTGCCAATATTCGTCGCGATCCTTGACGCCATACACCCACTCGTCCAGCCACTTGGCGGTGGCCGCCGGGTCGGTCGTGATTTGATCCCATTCGAGATAGAACGGGTTATCGCGGTCGTAATAGCCCTGTGCATAAGAGGGATGGCAGCAGTGCGGCACCTGGCATACCGCGTGAACGATAAAGTCGGGAATCATCGTCCGGTTCGGGTCGCTGCGGATGACGGACTCGTCCACGATTTCTTCGCAGGTGACGATGACGCGCTTGGACGCAAACGCCGCTTCTTTCTGCTCGCCGATGATGCCCCAGATGTGCGCGTTGCCGTTCGCGTCGGCGCGCTGCGCGTGAATGATGGCGACATCCGGGTTGAGCGCGGGCACGGTCGTCACCACTTCGCCGGTGTAAGGGCAAGTCACGCTCTTGTATTGCGGGTTGGCGGCGGGCAGGTCGCGCGTGGCGGTGGACTTGATGGGCAGGAATGGCAGCCCCGACGCGCCCGCGGTGAGGCGCGTGATCATGGCAAAGTGGCTGTACTCTTCGATCTCGACTTTGCCCGCCTCCACAGCGGCGCGGAGCGTGCGGAGCATCCCCACGCCGGGGTTGCCGCCCCACGAAAAGATGACCTTGCGCGCGCAACCGGCGGCGATCATCATATCATAGATCAGGTCGGGCGTGGCGCGGGCCAACGCCAGGTCGCGCTTGCGCTGGCGGATCATTTCGTGCGCGGCGGCGAACGGGATGAGGTGCGTGAACCCGGCGGCGTAGACACAATCGCCGTCGTGAACCAAGTCGCGAATGGCTTTAGATAACGTCATGACTTTCATGGATTTCCTCGTTGGTCGAATGGTGTGATGGCAGACGGGACGGCTAGAGACTGCGTACAGTCACATTTTACAGCGAGTGACAGGCTAAGTCAACAAGGAACTGGACTTTGGCAAGTGCCAGATATGGCGGTCGTAGTCACGACTTTAGTCGTTGAAACCGCCAGATATGGCGCGACTAAAGTCGCAACTACGGGATTTGCCAAACTCCAGTAAGGAATTGGCTTTGTCCCCGCTTGGCCGCCACGTCTTTGCCAGGTTGAGGTTCTCTTGAGATCAGGGGGCTGACGCCCATCGCCAACTGTCTGGGACATTTGTCATTGCCCGCTTTTGGAATATGGTGTATAATTGCAAGCTATTCTCAATAGTATGAGGTCAACATGGCGCAGGATCGGGATGATTTCAAGACGACCTTGCACTCTAAGGGGATGCGGCTCACCGGGCAGCGCAAGCTGATTCTTCAGGTTTTGGAAGAGGCGGGCGGCCACCTGGACGCAGAGACAGTCTTTGAGCGCGCGCACAAGCGCGACAAGCGCATCAGCCTGGCGACGGTCTACCGCACGCTGCCCTTGCTCAAAGAGATGGGGCTGGTGGATCAGCATTTTACCAGCCGCAAGCACGTCCGTGAGGTGTACGAGCCGGTCGGCGCAGAGGAGCACTATCATTTCTCGTGTGTCAAGTGCTGCAAGGTCATCGAGTTCCAGTCGCCGCTGATTGACCGCGCGCGCACGCAATTGGCGCAAGAACTGGGCATTAACATCTTGCATGGGTGCGCGTGTTTTGAGGGGTACTGCGCCAATTGTATGTCCAAGGAATAAGGCGGCGCTCGATCTGTTGCTCATGCCGCGTTGGCTGGCAGCAACCTTGCGAGCGTAAGCTTGTGTATGAGGTGTTCATGCCAGACCTGAATCAGCAGGTCCAAGAACCTATCACCGTGCCAGAGACATGGCAACCCCTGGGTGATCTGCCGTCTGGGGCGCGTGGCGTGGTATGTCAACTGCGCGGTGGCAAAGCGCTCACCGGGCGTCTGGCTGCCCTGGGCTTTACAATCGGCGCCGAGGTGGAGGTCATCCAGAACTCGAACCGGGGCGCCATCATCGTGGCTGTGCGCAATACCCATGTCGCGCTGGGGCAGGGTGAAGCCGCCAAGGTGCAAATCCAAATATCCTCTGACGAAAGCCAACCCGTCACTCCACAGGATTCGATAAAAGTCGCGCTGGTGGGGCAACCGAATGTGGGCAAGTCCACGGTATTCAACTTGTTGACCGGTCTTGCCCAGCACGTAGGGAACTGGCCGGGCAAGACGATTGACCTCAAGACTGGCCTGTGTCGCCACGGAGACATCACACTGTCGGTGGTGGATTTGCCGGGCACTTATAGTCTGACGGCCAATTCTTGTGAAGAGCGGATCACGCGTGATTATATTTTGACAGAGCAGCCCGATGTCGTGTTGGACATCGTGGATGCCACGGCCCTGGAGCGCAACTTGTATCTGCTGTGTGAGTTGTTGGCGTTGCCCGTGCCCGTGGTATTGGGGCTGAACATGGTAGACGTCGCGGACCAACAGGGTATTCACGTCGAGCCGCACGTGCTGGAAGCTGCCCTGGGCTTGCCGGTGGTGGCGATGACAGCCACCAAGAACAAGGGTGTGCAAGAGCTTGTCCAGGCCATCGAATGTATTGCACGCCAAAAGACCGCTTACACGCCCCATCGGCCCGAAATTCGCCAAGACCACAAAGCCGTGCTGCGTCAAATTCGGCAGCTCATCGCGCAACATACACCCGCGCCCTATCCGCCAGACTGGGTGGCGCTCAAGCTGCTCGAAGGGGACGATGAAATCACACGGATGATGCAGGGACGCTTGGGTGAAGCAGATTGGGCGCCAGTCCACGATATCCTCAAGGCGCACGAAGATGCTATCCTGGCTATCGCCGGTGGTCGCTACGATTGGATCGGGCGCATGGTGCGAGCCGCGGTGACCCGACCGCGCGCAGGTCAGATCACATTGACAGAGCGGATTGATCGAATCGCCACGCATCCCATCTGGGGCTCTAGTCTGCTTCTGGGAATATTGAGCGTGGTCTTTGGGCTGACTTTTGGCGTGGGCGCGCCGTTGCAGGGATTTCTGAACGTCAATGTTGTGCAAGCCGGGGCCGGATGGGTGCGCACTGTGTTGGCCGGCGCACCGTGGTGGTCAGTCGGGCTGTTGGCAGATGGCGTCATGGCGGGCGCCGGGACGGTGGTCACATTTCTTCCTATTCTCCTGATTTTCTTTACAGTGTTGGGAGTGCTGGAGGACGTGGGATACATGGCGCGGGCTGCCTATGTGATGGATCGCTTCATGCACTGGATGGGGCTGCACGGAAAATCGTTTCTGCCTCTCTGCCTCGGCTTGGGCTGCAATGTGCCGGGTGTTTTATGCACGCGTATCATTGACTCACCCAAGGCTCGTCTCTTGACGATCTTGCTGACACCGCTGGTGCCTTGCGCTTCTCGACTGGCCGTGCTGGCCGTGCTGGCCCCGCTCTTTTTTGGCTCAGCGGCTGTGTGGGCCTCAGTGGGCGTGGTGGGACTGAACTTGTTACTGCTGGTCGGAATTGGCTTTGCTCTCCACGAACTGGTGTTGGGAGGCGAACACGTGGCCTTTATCATGGAACTCCCCCTCTATCACTTGCCCAACGTGCGTACCATTGCTCTCACGGTCTGGCAGCGAACGTGGGATTTTCTCAAAAAAGCAGGCAGTGTCATCGTCGTCGTCTCGGTGTTGGTCTGGTACCTTTCGATTTTCCCCAATAACAATGTTGGGACCAGCTATCTGGCCGGCTTGGGCCACTTTCTATCTCCCCTTGGGGCCTGGATGGGATTGGATTGGCGGATGATGATGGCTCTGTTGACCAGCGTGGTTGCCAAGGAGAACACGATTGCCACGTTGGGCATCCTCTATCAAGCCGGTCAGCCGGGAGGCAGCCTGGCGGAAGGACTCGCCGCGACGGTGAAACCGGCGGCGGCGTTGGCTTTTCTAGTCGTGCAGATGTCGTTTGTCCCCTGCGTCGCGACGATCGCAACGATCAGGCAAGAGACCCGTTCGTGGAAATGGACGGCGGTGAGTGTTGGCCTTCTGTTGGTGATTTCGATGGTCGCCGGAGCGGCCGTTTACCAGGTGGCGCGGTTGGTCCGGTGAGGCGGCCCAGGAGGCGAGGCATAACCGAAAATAAGTTTAAGCAAGCGTTAGTCAGCCGGGCTGCCCACACCTTCAGCACGCGCCAGCGGCGCGAGCGGGTGCGCATGACGGACGAGGTGCAGCAGGCTGTAAGCCCGCGAAGCGAGCAAGCCGCGCCTTTTGACATTTCCCCGCCTGACATACAATCTTGAGCACCGACAAACAAGAGTCCCGTATGCCACCCATTCCCTACGGCCAGAATGATCCGCACCCGCTCTCCCAACTGACGACCGAGCTGGTCTGGGAAGGCAAGTACGACGAGTACGGCAACCAGAGTCGGGTGAGTTGCATACTGCCGCCTATGGTGTACAATATGGTTGTGACACCCCCTGCCTGCGGAGCAGTCCCATGAACTCTAGAATTGATACCTACCTAGGCTCCAACATCACGCTTGTCTTGGATAGCCTTGACCTCGCTCGTGTTTCACGGGACAAAATCAGAGCATCCGTGAGCCAGGCCGCCATGATGGACACCCCGGATTTGCTCGTGGTTATGGCGCCGCCGGGCATCGTGGTACAGATAGCGGAAAAGCGAATCATTGTTGGCGACCAAACACAGTCGGCGCCAGGACAAGTTGACGTTTGGTCTCCTGCGGCGACGGCCTTTGCAGCAGCGAACGAACCCAAGCTTGTGGCTTTTGGCTTCAATTACAATGTCGGAGTCGTATTGGAGGATGTGACAGAAGCTGCCGCTCATCTAACCCGACTTTTTCTGCCGACGGCAGATACGTTGCAGGCTTCGCTGCAAGTGCAGAACCTGTCTGCGGTTCCGCGACTCGTCTATTCCAGGGATTCTATCCGATACGATCTTCGCCTGGAACCTGTGGAAGGGCCAAAAATCAAGGTGCATTTGAACGCTCACTTTGCGGGAAGGCCATTGCCAGATTTGGCAGGACTGCGCCAATCTTTTATTGCGCAGTTCGACGAAGTGGGCCGAATTTTGGGGGCGCTATGAACACAACTCTGATTGAGCAAGCGGAAGCTCAGCCTGGCGGCAAGTTGAACGCCCTCGTGGCATTTTCGGCTGCGGGAGAACCTCGCTACTCTGCTACCAGTGGTTCTCTAGTGATACACTCAGAGTGGCGCCCGTTCACCACAGATACTCACGATGGTGGAACAGTGCTTTGGCCAGACTGGCCGCTTTTTGAAAATGG